>OGCL01000498.1_pt1 | contig 41618 bp, 22 predicted proteins | sample 1570041 | NCBI WGS metagenome assembly OGCL01 (sample SAMN06266162, study PRJEB24511) | hot springs metagenome | isolation source: Hot spring water | place: South Africa: Limpopo | collected 2015-06-22 | reverse complement strand
CGCCGCACAACGCCAGAATGAAAATATTATTGTTCTTGGGAGGGCGAAGCCCTCCCAAACCCTCCCGCGGGCGGGTTATTTCCTGGGAGGGCGAAGCCCTCCCAAACCCTCCCCGCTGGCGGGGTATTTCCTGGGAGGGCGAAGCCCTCCCAAACCCTCCCGCGGGCGGGTTGCTTGCAAGATACCAGGTGTGAAGGATGCTATGCGAAGGAGCGCGAACATGCTGCCAGAGTTTCGCAACGAACCGTTCGGCGATTTTTCCTCCTCGGAGCGGCGCGCGGCGATGCAGCGCGCCCTGCGCCACGTGGCCGGCCAGTTCGGCGCTACGTACCCGGTGGTGATCCACGGTGAGCGCATCCTCCGCGAGGAGAAGCTGGCCTCGATCAACCCCGCCGAGCCGAAGAAAGTGGTTGGCTATGTGGCGAAGGCCGATCAGGCCCTGGCCAACCAGGCGCTGGAGGCAGCCGAGGCCGCGTTCCACTCCTGGCGCCGCGTTCCAGTGGAGGCGCGCGCGCAGGTGCTGCTGCGCGCCGCAGCGATAATGCGCCGCAACAAAGAGGACCTGGCCGCCTGGATCGTCTATGAAGTCAGCAAGACCTGGGTCGAGGCCGACGCCGACGTGGCCGAGGCGATTGACTTTTGCGAGTACTACGCGCGCCAGGCGCTGCGCCTCCAGGGCGAACGGCAGTCACTCACTCCCTACCCCGGCGAGTACAACGAGCTGCGCTATCTTCCCCTGGGGCCGGGACTGGCCATCCCGCCGTGGAACTTTCCACTGGCGATTGTCACGACCCTGGTCGTCGCGCCGATTGTCACCGGCAACACCGTCGTGCTCAAGCCCTCACCGCGCGCCCCGGTGATGGCAGCGAAGCTGGTGGAGGTGCTGGAGGCCGCGGGCCTGCCGCCGGGGGTGGTCAACTACGTGCCCGGTGATGACGCCGTGCTGGGTGATTACCTGGTGGATCATCCAAAGGTGCGCTTCATTGGCTTTACCGGCTCGAAGCAGGTAGGCTTGCGGATCCTGGGTCGGGCGGCGGTACGCCAGCCGGGCCAGAACTGGCTCAAGCGCACCATTCTCGAGATGGGCGGCAAGGATGCCACGGTGGTGGACGAAACCGCAGATCTGGACGCCGCCGCTGCCGGGATCGTCGCCGGGGCCTTTGGTTTTCAGGGCCAGAAGTGCAGCGCCTGCTCGCGGGCAATTGTCGTCGAGGAGGTGTACGACCAGGTGTTGCAGCGCGTGGTCGAGCGTACTCGCGCCCTGCGGCTGGGCAACCCGGCGCAGCCCGAAACGGACGTGGGTGCGGTGATTGACCAGCGGGCCTTTCATACGATCAGCGAATACATCGCCATTGGTCAGGAGGAAGGTCGGCTGGTAGCAGGTGGCGAGGTGGTGGACCACGACCTGCTCAAGGACGGGGGGTATTTCATCAACCCCACGGTGTTTGCCGACGTGCCCCACGAGGCGCGCATCAGCCAGGAGGAGATCTTCGGCCCGGTGCTGGCCGTTACCCGCGCGCGCGATTTCGATGAGGCTCTGGCCTTTGCCAATGGCACCGAGTACGGCCTGACCGGCTCACTCTACTCGCGCTCGCTCGAACGCCTGGAGCGCGCCCGCGAGGAGTTCCATGTGGGCAATCTCTACCTCAACCGCAAATGCACCGGCGCGCTGGTGGGTGTCCATCCCTTCGGCGGTTTCAACATGTCGGGCACTGACAGCAAGGCCGGCGGGCCGGATTACCTGCATCTCTTTACGCAGCCGAAGGCGATTGCCGAGAAGCTCTGACGTGAACATACGGGGAACCCGGGTTTCCCAAGCCCCCCGTCTGCCGGGGTGGCAGGCAACCGCTCACGATCCCAACACCTGCCCTGCCAGATAATCGGCGATGGCGTAGACATTGGCGTAATAGTCATTGCTGAGCACGATGATCGTCACGCCCTGGTCGGGGTAGCGCCCGAACCATGTGGCGGCGCCGCTCATGGAGCCGGGGTGGTAGATCAGGCGATGCGCCCCGCGCTGCTCGATCTTCCACCCCAGGCCGTAGCTGCCATGCCCGGGGGTGGTCATACGCGCCACCAGCTCGGGCGGCAGCACCCTGCCAGCGTCGAGGGCCTGAGCCAGTTTGTAGAGATCTTCGACGCTGGAGTAGAGATCGCCGGCGGCAAAGAGGTTGCTCACATCGAGGGGAATATCGAGTTGCCCCCCGGCGTAGCCGCGGGTGCCGTTGAGCGGGCCGAAGTCGCCAGGGTCCAGGCCGGTATCCTGCATGCCCAGCGGCTGAAACAACTCGCGACGCAGAAACTCTTCGTAGCTCGTCCCTGCAACCCGTTCGATCAGCCGGCCCAGGACCACGTAGTTCGAGTTGGTGTAGTGGTACATAGTGCCGGGAACGAAGCCAAGCGGCAGGTTACGGAAGCGGGCGATGGTTTGATCGGGCGTGGAGGGGGATAGCTCCACAGTGGCAAATTCGGCAAAATCGGTGTAGTTTGCCAGGCCCGAGGAGTGGCTGAGGAGATGCGCCAGCGTAATCGGCGCCCAGGCCGGCGGGCAGTTATCGAAGTACGCGCAGACCGACGCATCGAGGTCCAGCTTTCCCGCCGCCGCCAGACGCAGCACGCCCAGGGCGGTCAGCGGCTTGGTGACCGAGGCCAGGCGGTAGCGTGTAGTTGCTGTGGCGGTGATGCCCTCTTCGCGATTGGCCATACCGTAGCCTCGACTCAGCAGGACGCGACCCCGGGCCGCTACCAGCACCGAGCCGCTGAAGGCGCCCTGCCGGGCCAGCGCAGTCAGGTAGGTGTCCATCTGCGCGGCGCGGGCGAGCAGCTCGGGCGCCAGGGGCGCGCCATCGCCGGTGCGGGCCGGGGCCAGTACGGCTGCCAGGGGCGGCGCGGCAGGCGGCTCGAGGGCCGGGGTCGCAGCCGGTGCTGCCACGGGGGTAACAGTGGGCAGAACCGTGGGGCCGAGAATGGTGGTTGGCGCAGCGATAAAGGCGGCCACACGCAACGGGTGTCTGCTGGTAAATGGAAGACTACACGTGGCGAGCAACACCAGCAGACAGGCGGCAAGCCCGATCAGGCGGGGGCGGTGACGCATGGCTCCTCCCGAGGCGAACAGGGCCGCGAAGGTCTGATGTGAACATACGGGGAAACCAGGTTTCCCCATCCCCCTGCCCGTGGGGGCGGCAGGCCCTCCCCACCGGGAGGGCCTGGGAGGGCGTAGTCCTCCCAAAAACACATATGTTCATTCCGGGTTATGCGGCGCAGCCGCATGGAATGACTGATGTGAACATATGGGGAAACCAGGTTTCCCCATCCCCCTGCCCGTGGGGGCGGCAGGCCCTCCCCACCGGGAGGGCCTGGGAGGGCGCAGCCCTCCCAAAAACACATATGTTCATTCCGGGTTATGCGGCGCAGCCGCATGGACGGCTGTTAGGATTATACACTATTATCGAACGTTGCACGACGGGGGAGCCATGACTCTACGGGGAATGTAAAGTCATACATTGCAAGGGGCGGATGTGGACGGAAGGGGGTTCCGGGAGGGTGTGGCCTCCCCGGAACCCCCGGCGTTGCGGGTTCAGGCGCGGACAGAACGTATGAGCGCAGACGGGCGTTATGGCGTTGGGATGCGCTGCTTGGTCCTCACCCCCTCCCCCTCTCCAGCGAAGCTGGAGCGCCTGCGCTGAGCCTGTCGAAGCGAGGAGACCAGAGCCATGCGCGGGGGCGTTCCAATGCGGTATAAGCCACGTTAGCCCGGATGTTCTGTCCGCCCCTAAAGCGTTGCGGGGGGTTATGTCCGTGCCAGGGTGATAATCGCCGGCACCTGGTCGAACATCCAGAAGCTAATCGGCAACCCGATAATCACTGCCGAGAGCGCCCAGGCGATCGAGAGCCATACGGCGCTGAGCCACCACCCCACCAGCAGGAACCACAGCGCCCGGATCAGGAACGGTCGCTGAGGAATGTTCTTGCGGTAGATCTCGCCCGTGGCGCTCACCAGCAGATCGCCCCGCTGCGGGCGCAACGTGGTGACCTGCGGCAGACGGTTGAGCATCCACAGCCCGAGCGGCAACCCGATGATCGTAATGCAGAGCACCCAGGCCACTGCGGCCCAGATCGCGCTGAACCACAACCCGAAGACCAGAAAATAAACCGCGCGGAGGATCAGGTTCACCCCGCGCTCCTGACGAACGATGGTTGTCATTTGTCTTCCTATTCTCTCTCGCACCTGCTGGCTTATCAACCTGCGTTGTGAAGTTTTTTGCGGGGAGGGTTTCGCCCTCCCACGCCCCTCCCGCCACGTTCCTTCCAGACCATACCCTGCGACAGGGGCGTAAGGTGCGCCGGGGGGGGCGCCCTCCCTCGCATTCCGCCTGGCCCCGTCTGCCACTTCGCCTGCTATGACGACCGGGGAGGCGGGAAGGTTGCGGCGCGTTCATCCCTCTTCGGGGGGCCTGATGGGCGCGTAGCGCGCCCGGGCGGCCGCCGCCGCCGCCAGTTCGTCCTCGCGCCAGTCCTCAGGGGTGAGGATCACGCCGTGCCGGTCGGCCAGCGCATGGGCGAAGGCGGCGATGATCCGCTCGGGTGGGGGTGGCTCGGGCAGCAGATCGGCCAGGCCCGCGACGCGCCTGTCCAGGAGCGCCGCCAGGCTTTCGCGCCCGGCGGGGGGCAGGCGCAGCAGGGCGGCCAGCGCGTGGCCCGGCCAGTGGGTGTAGAGACCCACCTGCAGCAGAGCGCCGGGGCGGCGACGGATCTGCGAAAAGCCCACCAGTTTGCGCTCGTTGACCAGCACCTCGTAGGGCGATCGTCCGCCGAAGCAGGCCAGGCGCGCCAGGGGATCGAGGGCCTGCGCATCGGCGCGGGCCTCGGGGATGCTCACCAGCCGCGCGGCAATGCCAAGCTCGCCCAGGGCGGCGGCCCACACCTTGCCGAGCCAGCGGTAGGACTCGCTGACATCTGGCTGGTGCAGAGGGTGACCGGCGGGCAGGGCAATGTCCTGCATCAGGAAGCCCGGCACAAACAGCACCGCCGCGCCGCCGGAGGCCCGCTTGTGCAGGGTGATGCCTGCTGTGGCGAGCGCCGCTGTATCCACATCGGTGAGGCGCTGGCCTGAGCCGATCACCAGAGCCGGGCGGCGCGCGCCATACCAGCGCAGCGCCGGGCGCGGCGTATGGGCGAGACCGGCCAGCAGCGCCTCGGCGGCAGCCAGTTCGGCCTCCGGCGGGTGCGCGCTGTAGGGCAGCAGACGCCAGCGACTCGGAGGCGAGCGGATCATTGGTCGGTTCCTGTGAGTCTCAGGAGGCGATTCATCTGTGCAAGGTCATACCAGTCATCTATGCGGCTGCGCCGCACAACGCCGGAATGAACATATTTGTTCTTGGGAGGGCCGCCCCCTCCCTGGCCCTCCCCCGCTGGGGGAGGGAACCGGGCTCCTCCCCGCAGGGCGGGGGGTGGGGAAACCCGGTTTCCCCACCGCCACCGCATTGTCTGGTTCATCTCCACCGTTCCACAGAGGGATTTGTGGAGCTGTAGAGGTGTGGAGGTGTGGAGCTGATCGACTGCGACGCCATCGAGCAGAACTGGTATAGCCTGTCATGGCCCGGCTCGCGCCAGTCTGGCTGCGGCCTCGCCGCGGGCGAAGGCCAGGACCAGAGGCCGTACCCCGTCGGGGTAGGTGGCGAGCGGGCCAAGGGGTGTGGCGTCGGGGCCGAGGGCGGCCAGGGCGGCGGACTGCATAGCGGGGCTGGCATCGCCTGGCAGCAGCACCAGGGCGGGCGCGTCGCCGGGGATGGGCGCGCCGGTGTACGCCTCTGGTGGCGCGCCCCAGGTCAGGAAGCGCACCGTATCGGCGCTTAGCAGCGTCTCGGGAAGCCAGACGCGCACGGCCCGCAGCTCAACGTCGCTACTCGCGGCGGGGGCTGCCGCGATGCGTCCCATCGCCGTCTCGACCATATCAAACTCGTTGTAGACCCGCGGCTCCAGCCGCATGACGCCGAAGTACAGCCAGGCATTGAAACTCAGACTGGCCAGCAGGGCCACGGCCCAGACGGCGGCGCGTCCCGGCGGGGCCAGAGCCGCAAGCCCCAGGCCGGCCAGCATAGCGGCGGGGGCCAGCGTGCCCAGGGAGCGCATCGCGTGGGGTGCGTTGCCACTGAACACGCCGGGGATCAGGTAGATCGCTCCCAGGGCCAGCACCGCGGCTACACCTGCGTGTTGCCGCGCCAGTGGCAGGGCCAGACCGACACCCAGGGCCAGCAGCACACCTGCCACCGGATCGAGCATCGGCGCGTCGGGCATATGGTGGCGCCCGTTGAAATCGCCGCGCACGTGGAACATCAGCAGGTAGCGCCCCAGATTGCCCAGGATCAGCCCGGCGGGAGTGCGCGTGGTCAGATTGCCGCTATCAAGAACCGAGACCCGGCCCACGCGCCGGTTGTAGCCTTCCTGGTCATTCAGAATATAGAGCGCCAGCGGCGCGACGGTCAATGCGCCGGCGAGGGCGGCGACGGCCAGGCCGGGCAGCGCCCGCCGCCACGCCGTCGTTGTCGGCCCCAGGCGGATCGCCGCCACGACTGCCAGGGCCAGGGGCGCGACGCGCCCGGTGTGGTAGGTGTAGACTGCCAGGCCACCGAGCACGCCTGCCAGCGCCAGGAACGCCACCTTGCGCGCGGCGCCAGCGCGCTCCTGCGGGGGCGCGAGGCCGCGCCAGAGGAATCCCACCGCCGCCAGGACTAGCAGATGATCGAGGGTGGCGGGGAAGGCCCAGCGGCTCATACTCAGGCTCCAGGAGGCCCAGGCGACCAGCGCCGCGGCGAAGAGCGCCGCGCGCCGGCCAATGAGCGGGCTGGCGGCCCAGAAGAGCGCCAGCGGAGTGAGGGCGCCGGCCAGGGCGCTCACCAGGCGCGCGCTCCAGGCATGCGGGCCGAAGAGGCCCACCACGGGCGCCATCAGGTAGAAGAGCAGCGCCGGCAGGTCGGCGCCAACGACCACGTAGACCGGGCGATAGCCCGGATCGTTCCAGATACGCAGCGCCTGTAGGCCGTGGCGCGACTCATCGCGCCACAGGCCCGCGGGTTGCCCGTCGAGGTTCACAAAGCGCAAGCCGAGGGCCAGCAGCACAATGAGCGCCACGGCCAGCGGCCAGCGGGCCGTGAGCCGCTCCTCAACGAGTGTCCCGGCGCGTCCGGCCAGCGGCGCGAGGGCCATCCAGGTTCCACTGACCAGCAGGGCCATCCCCAGGAGCGGCGGCAGGCCGAGGCGCAGCGAGCCGAGGGCCACCAGGGCCGCGGCCAGGCCGGCCCAGGCGATGGCGGGGTGTTGCGCCAGCCGGGCACGGGTAGCAGCGAGGCCGGCTCCGAGCCAGGGCCAGGCCGCCAGGAGGCCCAGCGGTAGCGCAGGCCACCAGGGCCAGCCGAGGGTCGGCAGCCAGTAGCCCGCCGCAGTGGGGAAAGCCATGGCCCAGCCGCCTGCGAGGGCCAGCAGCACGCCGCAGCACGGCGCCAGCGCCGCTGGCGCCTTCAGGCGTGTGAGCAGCAACCAGCCGATCAGCGGCAGGGCCAGGAGGTACAGCGTCCGCGCTGGCGGCAGCAACGGCCCGCTGGTCGTCGGCGTGGCGCGCACCCTGCTCAGGGCCAGGCCAAGCTCGCGCGGGTCGCCAGGGGGAGTGAAGGGAGCGGTTTGGAGCACCAGGGCGCTCTCGCCGACCGGATTGGTCGGGGTGAGGAGGTGATACCGCCGCCAGTCGCCGCTGGCTACGAAGGCGCCGAATGGCTGGCCATCGCGCCGCAGGTGCACCTCAACCGGGGCGTTTCCGGGGGGGCGGGGCGCTGCGAGGCGCAGGCTCAGGATGGCCGGGCGCCCATCGAAGCCAGAGAGCACCACCGCGGCGAGCGGTTCGCTCCAGCGGTAGACATCGGTAGGGTTGCGCTCAGGGCCGTGAAAGCGGGTGAGCACCCGGCTCGCCGCCGGATCATCGGCAACCAGGTCAACACCAGGGCTGCCAATCAGCGCCCCCGCCACAAGCAGGCCCAGTGTCAGCAGGAGGAGCAGCGCCGGCGCAGCGAGCGACCCCGGGCGCGGGCGATCCGCAGCGGCAGGGCGCAGCGCAGCCCGCCCCAGGGCGGGCAACCTCACACGTGGTCCAGGGTCGGTGGTTGGCATAGCCGGGCCATTATACCAAATGGAACTGGCGACACCGCATTGTCCGGCGCATCTCCACAGCGCTCCAGCGCCACACAGGCCTGTTTGTGGAGGTGTGGAGCTAGCTCAGGCAATGCCATCAAGCAGAAGTTGGTAGGATCCTCTGAGGCGCCGTTGGGCAAGGCGCAGGGAGGGCGGGATGCGCTCGGGCAGGTTGGCTCGGAGTATAGAAGGGGCTGGGAGGGCGTAGCCCTCCCAGGAAGCATCTGCGAGGACTCAATCGAGATAGCCGCGCAACTTCTTGCCCAGGTGGGGATGGCGCAGCTTGCGGAGAGCGACGGCCTCGATCTGGCGGATGCGCTCGCGGGTAATGCCAAACTCGACGCCCACCTCTTCGAGGGTGCGGTAGCGCCCATCTTTGAGGCCATAGCGCAACTGAATAATCTTGCGCTCGCGTTCGGGGAGCTTTTGCAGCACTTCTTCGATCTGCTCGCGGAGCATCGCGGCAGCGGCGGCCTCGGCAGGGGTCGAGATCCGCTCGTCCTCGATAAAATCGCCCATGCGGCCCTCGCCCTCCTGGCCCACCGGCATCTCGAGCGAGAGGGGATGCATACTGGCCTCGAGGGTCCGTCGCACCTTCCCGGCGCTGATACCCATAGCCTCGGCGATCTCTTCGGGCGTCGGCTCGCGCTGCATAGACTGCTGGAGCTTGTGGCTGGTGCGCTTCACCTGACTGATCGCCTCGCCCATATGCACGGGGAGGCGGATGGTGCGGCTCTGGTCGGCGATGGCGCGGGTAATGGCCTGGCGGATCCACCAGGTAGCGTAGGTGCTGAACTTATGGCCCTTCTTGTAATCGAACTTCTCAACGGCGCGCATCAGACCAATGTTCCCCTCCTGGACCAGATCCATCATCGTAAGGCCATAGGAGGTATACTTTTTGGCGATTGACACCACCAGGCGCAGATTGGCCTGGATCAGATGCTGGCGCGCCTCCTGGCCCTTGGCAAATGCCCGTTCGAGCATGGCCTTCTCGTGACCGTGCTCGTACTCTTCGCGTTCAAGGCGCTGGCGGGCCAGATCGCCCGCCTCCATCGCCTGGGCCAGTTCGACCTCCTGCTCCGCGGTCAGCAGGGGCACCTGGCCGATCTCCTGGAGGTACATCCGCACCGGGTCGTCGAAGGCGATCTCGGCGAGATCAGGCAATTCGCTCAGCGCTTCCTCTTCGCCCTGGCCAGCGTTCTGCTCAAAATCGGCGGCCGTCTCAACCACCTTAATACCCTCTGCCTGCAGACGGGCATAGAGTTGATCGACCTCAGCGACGTGGAGTTCCGGTTGCGGATAGAACTCCAGGATATCGCCGTAGGTCACAAAGCCACGCTGCCGCGCTAGCTCAAGCAACTGCTCACTCATCGGCCCCGACTCCTGTGTGGATGCATAAATCTGCGGTACCATCCTCGTCCTCAGGCACGCCTGACGGCCCTGCGCCGCGCCCCGGTGCAATTAACATAATACACCCACTGTCAAGCGTTTCCTGCCTTTTCCATTGAATACAATGGCCTGCTGTTTCGAAAACTCGCTACTCTGTCCTCAGGGGTACGGCCTCCCTGCGTAGCGAATCACGGGAACGTAATAGGGCCGGAGCGGGTATCTGGTCCGCTCAGGCCCTTCGCGCCGACCCGGTGTGGCATTGCTGGCAAGAAGAAGGGGCCGAGCCTGAGAACTCAAACCCCAATTCCCTTCACACCCTGGAGGGACGCGAACATGGCACCCCATTCACTTTGCCGCTGTTACTATAGCATTATGCAACGGTTAAAGTCAACCCCTTCTGGGTGAAGAAAGTCTGAACTTCCGCACTGTGGCGCGGTAGTACTTTTGTTCACAATTCGGGCCGCGCGCTCGAGGACAACGCCGCCTGAGTTGCCCTCAACCGCTCCATGGGTCCGTAGGCTTGCTGGCGGTCGGGGGTGGGCAGGTCCTCACCCCCCCATCCCCCCTCTCCACCGTAGGTGGAGAGGGGGGCGGGAGCAGCCTGATCCCCCTGCTCCAGCTCGGCCAGAGCGGGGGCAGGGAGGGAGGTCCTTTCCCTCTCCGTCCAGCTTATGCATTGCCCACAACGTTGCCTATGGCTTCCTCATGCGGTACAACGCAGACGCTGTGTTGCCCCCAAGGTGAGGGGCTTGCCGAGGGCCAGGGCTGGTTACCGCATTGGGACGCGTTCCGCAACATTTGACGTACCGCAACGCTAGATTCTGGCTCTCCCACCTGCCAGGGGAGGGGGGTAGGGGGATGGGGTATGCGGGGTCCTGGGGCGCAGCTCCCAAAAACCCTACCCCTGAGAGCCGAAGCGAACTCCGTGTTCTCCACGCTGCGTCACCGTTTCGGAGTACAATAAGCGCGTCCAAATGCTGAAGAGCGGGTGGAGGTGGCGGTGATGCTTCTGACCAAGCGGCAACGCGAGTTTCTGGAGGGGCGGCACTATGCGGTCATCGGCACGCTCAACGCCGATGGCAGCATTCACCAGACGGTCGTCTGGTATCTGCTGGAGGGGGAGCAGATCCGCTTCAGCATCGGCGCTGAAAGCGTCAAGGCGCGGAACCTGCGCCGTAATCCGATCATCGCCGTGACGATCGAGGATGGTGTGCGCTACCTCTCGCTGAGTGGAGTTGCCACGGTTGAGCCGGCGGACCCCGAGTTGCGCCGGCGCCTGGCGCTGCGCTACCTCGGCCCGGAGCGGGTCGAGGAGTGGCTCGCCCGGCGCCCTGACGCCCCGCGCGCCTCGGTGCGCGTTACGGTGCGACGGGTACACGGCCAGGGCGTGGCGTAGGCATTCTGAGGTGAAAATAGCCCGCCCGCGGGAGGGTTTGGCGTAGAGGCGCGGCGCCGCCGCGCCTCTACGCCCTCCCAGGAAACAATCCGCCAGCGGGGAGGGTTTGGGAGGGCGAAGCCCTCCCAGGAACAAATATTTTCATTCTGGCGTTGTGCGGCGCAGCCGCATGGATGGCTGAGGTGAAAATAGGGGAAACCAGGTTTCCCCATAGCCCTGCCTGTGGGGGCGCCAGCCGCTCCCACCAGCGGTTGGGAAATGGGGAAACCGGGTTTCCCCAACCCCCTCCTTGAGGGGAGGGTTTGGGAGGGCGCAGCCCTCCCAGGAACAAACATGTTCATTCCGGTGTTGTGCGGCGCAGCCGCATGGACGGCTGAGGTGAACGGAGGGGAAACCGGGTTTCCCCATGCCCCTCCCTGAGGGGCGCCAGGCGACCCCGGCATTCGATGGCGGAGAACGTGGGCTTCCGCACGCTCCTCCCGGCGGCGGGTGGGTTTAAGGGTGAACAGAACCTATGGACGCCGACGGGCGGTATGGCGTGGGGATGCGCCGGTTGGTCCTCACCCCCGGCCCCTGGTATCTCTCCAGCTTCGCTGGAGAGCCTGCGCTGAGCCTGTCGAAGCGGGGAGACCAGCGCCGTGCGCGGGGGCGTTCCAATGCGGTACAAGCCATGTTGGCCCGGATGTTCTGTCCGCCCTTAAACGGCGGTGGGTGGGGGAGGGGGTGGCCCGTTCGGGCCTTCCGCGGAGGGGTGGCAGGGAAAGCCGTTGGTTTTGGTGGATATGTCGAGTGGATCATCAATGATCATTCCCGATGATCTGGAGCGGGCCTATCAGCGCCCGGTGGCCGAGGTGCTCGCGGCGCTGGAGGCTGATCCGGCCCGCGGGTTGGACTCGGCCGAGGCCCGGGCGCGTCTCGAGCGCTACGGGCGCAATGAGTTGCCTGCGACGCCGCCGCCACCCCTCTGGGTGCGCTTTCTGGACCAGTTTCGCGATCCGCTGACCGGATTGCTGCTGGCGGCCACCGTGATCTCCTTCGTGGTGTGGCTGATCGAGCGAGCCGATCCGCTCCCGTTCGAGTCCCTGACCATCCTGGCCATCGTGCTCCTGAACGGTGTGCTTGGTTTTGTGCAGGAGAGCCGCGCCGAACAGGCCGTAGCGGCCCTGCGCGCCCTGGCCGCGCCCCAGGCCCGGGTACTGCGTGATGGCGCCCCGCGTTCGGTTGCCGCCGCGGAGGTGGCGCCGGGCGATATTCTGCTGATCGAAGAAGGCGATACTATGCCCGCCGATGCGCGGCTCATCGAGTCGATCGCCCTGCGGGTCGCCGAGGCGGTGCTGACCGGCGAGAGCACGAGCGTCAGCAAGGACAGCGCCCCCATCGCCGCCGAGGTGACCATTCCTGATCGCCACAATATGCTCTTCAGCGGCACCGCGGTGGTCGCCGGTCGCGGTCGCGCCGTGGTAACCGCCACCGGGCCGCGGACCGAGATCGGCAAGATCGCCGGGACGCTACAGCAAACTGAGAGTGAGCCGACGCCGCTCCAGAAAGAACTGGCGCGGGTAGGGCGGCTCCTCGGCAGTGTGGTGGTTGCCATTGCCGTGGTGATGAGCGTGACCCTGATCCTGGTGAGCGGCGTCCGGAGCTTGAGCGACCTGGTGGATGTGCTGATCCTGGGGGTCAGCCTGGCAGTCGCAGCCGTGCCCGAGGGCTTGACCGCGATCACCACCATCGTGCTTTCCCTCGGCATGCAGCGTATGGCCCGGCGCAACGCGATCGTCCGCACGCTTTCGTCGGTCGAAACGCTCGGCTCGACCACGGTGATCTGCTCGGACAAGACCGGCACGCTGACGCGCAACGAGATGATCGTGCGCACAGTCGTGACTCCCAGCGGCCGGGTGGATCTCTCCGGGGATGGGTACCGGCCAGAGGGAACGCTGGAAATGGACGGCCGGCCCGTCACCGATCCGGTGTTGCGCGAGGAGGTGCGGAAGGCGCTGCGCGCGGCGCATATGGCCAACAACGCGCGTCTGGTTCATGAGAATGGGCGGTACGCCATTCGGGGCGATCCGACCGAGGGCGCCCTGCTGGTGGCGGCGCGCCGGGCGGGCCTGACCGACGCAGAGCTGGACGAGCGTTTTCCGCGGGTGGGCGAGGTGCCGTTCACGTCGGAGCGCAAGCTGATGAGCACCGCCCACGTTGACCAGGAGAAGGAACGGCTGATCGTCTTCACCAAAGGCGCGCCGGATATTCTGCTGGCCCGCTGCGACTATGAGCGTGTCGGTCTGGAGGGCAAGGTGCGCCCACTGACCGCCGAGCGGCGGCGCGAGATCCTGGCCTGCGTCGAGGAACTGGCCGACCAGGCCCTCCGGACCCTCGGGGTGGCCTACCGCACCCTGGCCCGCGATGCGGCCAGCGGTCAGTGGAGCGAGGAGATCGAGCAGTCAATGGTCTTCCTGGGGGTCATGGGCCTGATTGACCCGCTGCGTCCCGAGGCGCGGGGGGCTGTGGCCCGGGCGAAGCGGGCGGGTGTCCGCCCGATTATGATCACCGGCGATCATCCGCGCACTGCCGCAGCGATCGCCGCCGAGGCGGGTATCGGCGCGCCCGGCCAATCGGCGGTGACGGGCAGTGCCCTGCAACAGATGGACGACGCCGAGCTACGGCGCGTGTTGAGCGAGTGTTCGGTCTTTGCGCGGGTGGCTCCGGAACACAAGTTGCGCCTGGTGCGGGCGTTGAAGGACGATGGGGCGATCGTGGCCATGACCGGCGACGGGGTCAACGATGCCCCGGCGCTCAAGGCGGCGGATATCGGCGTGGCGATGGGCATCACCGGCACCGATGTGAGCAAGGGCGCCGCAGATATGATCCTCACCGACGACAACTTTGCCTCGATCGTCGCCGCGGTGGAAGAGGGCCGCTCGATCTTCGCCAACATCCAGAAGTTCCTGCGCTACCTGCTTTCCTCCAACATCGGCGAGGTGCTGACGATGTTCGGCGGTGTGACCCTGGCGGCGCTGATCGGGTTGACACCCGGCGAGGGAACCCTGCTGGTGACGCCCTTGCTGGCCACGCAGATCCTGTGGATCAACCTGCTGACCGACGCCGCGCCGGCCCTGGCCCTGGGGCTCGAGCCGGCCGACCCGCGGGTGATGGAGCGACCGCCGCGCGATCCGCGCGCCCCGGTGATCAGTCGCCAGATGTGGTTCAATATCTTCTTCGTCGGGCTGATCATGGCCGTCGGCACCCTGGGGGTGATGGACCTGGCCTTGCCCGGCGGGCTGCTCGTGGGCGCAGGGGATCTGGCCTACGCCCAGACGATGGCCTTCACCACCCTGGTGTTGTTCCAGTTGTTCAATGTGCTGAATGCACGCTCGGAGGAGCGGAGCGCCTTTTACCGTTTGTTCAGCAACCCGTGGTTGTGGGGGGCGCTGGCGCTGTCATTCGCGCTCCAGGCGCTGGTGGTCTACCTGCCCGGGTTGCAGCGCGCGTTCAGCACCGTGCCGCTGAGCCTGAGCGACTGGCTGGTGTGCCTGGTGGTTGCCAGCAGCGTGCTCTGGCTGGTGGAGGGGCGCAAGCTCATTGCCCGCCTCGGGCGCGGGTAGCGCTTTCGACGCCGGCGAGGAAGCCAAGCAGCAGGCCGTGGAAGGCGCGCGCCGCCTCGATCTGCGGGAAGTGGCCGCAGCGCGGAAATACCACCAGACGCGCGCCGGGGATGGCCAGCGCCCGCTGGCCGGTCTCCAGAGGAAAAACCTGGTCGGCTTCGCCCCAGACCAGCAGGGTAGGGACGCGCAGTTCGCCGAGGCGGTCGCGGAGGCCGGTACGCCCCAGGTCGGTGGCATCGTAGCGGCGACTGAGGGCGGTCAGGGCGCGGCGGTTGTCGGCGCCGATGAGGGCGGCCCGGCCCCGCTCGAGGATCTCGGCGGTGATATGGCGCTCGGGGGCGTAGAAGGCCGCGCTGAGGAAGGCCCGGACCATCCAGGGGCGGGCCGAGAGCCACAGCAGGCCCGGGCCGACCAGCGGCCAGCCGCCGAGCCGCGTCAGCGGCGAAGGTTCGCTGAAGCCGTCGCTGCCCACCAGGGTGAGGCTGCGCACGGCGGAGGGGTGCAACAGGGCCGTGGCAATGGCGTACTTGCCGCCCATCGAGTGGGCCACCAGGTGCGCCGCGCCCGCGTCAAGGCGCTCGATCAGCCGGGCGTAGAGGTGGGCCGAGAACTCCAGCGAGTAGGGTGCGTCGGCGGGTTTGTCGGAGCGCCCGAAGCCCAGCCCATCAACGGCAATGGCGCGGTACCCCGCGCGCGCCAGCAGCTTGCCCGTCGGTCGCCAATCCTCGGCTGAGCCGGCAAAGCCGTGGAGCAGCAGCACGGCAGGGCCGTGGCCGGTTTCGAGCAGGTGCAGGCGGTAGCCGTCAATCGCGATAGAGTGGCTGTGCATGGTCGAGGGGGTTGCCCTTCCAGGGAGGGTCAGGTCTCTGATGTGAGCATAGGGGGCAACCGGGTTGCCCCGCGCGCCCGCCTGCCGGGGCGCCCGGCGTCGCCAACCGCGGTTGGGGGAAGGGGCAACCGGGTTGCCCCGTGTTCCTGGCTGCGGGGCTGGAATTCATGGCTTTCTTCGATCATTGTACCAGAGGTCCACGCGGCCGCGCCGCACAGCGCCGGAATGGAAAGAGATGTTAGCGCGAAAAAGCCCGGGGTGACCGGGGGGCGAGGGGGGCTCGCCCGCGCAGGCGTCCGATGGCGCAGGTCCCTGCTGCCAGGACGTTGTCGCGCTACCGGTTTTTTCCTGGAGGGCGTAGGGGCGCGGCGCCGCCGCGCCCCTACGCCCAAACCCTCCTGCGGGCGGGCTATGTTCACGTTAGACGCCCATTCGCATGGCGCACAACGCCGGAATGAACATAGTATTGTTCTTGGGAGGGCGCAGCCCTCCCAAACCCTCCTGCGGGCGGGTTGTTTCCTGGGAGAGGGCAGGGGCGCGCGGCGCCGCCGCGCCTCTACGCCCAAACCCTCCCGTGCGCAGGCTATGTTCACCTCAGAATCCCCTGTGCTACAATGGTCGTCATAACACGCGCAGGGTTGTGAGCGCCATGGTATGGACGGCCTGATCGATGTTCTCCACACGCTTGCCCGGCAGCGGGGCCGTGAGGCTGGCCCGCTGATCGCCGTGCGCCGGTTTCCTGCCCGCGAGGGCGCGCGGGTGAGCCATTTGCCGGTTGACCAGCGGCTGGCGCAGGCCTGGGTGGCGGCCACCGGTGAGCCGTTTCGTCCACACCAGGCCCTGGCGCTGTCGGCGTTGCGTCGTGGCGAGCCGGTGGCGTTGCTCGGCGGCCCGCCGGCCCGGCGCACGTTGCCGCTCCTGGTGGCCGAGTCGCTGCACGAGGCGGCGCCGGGCACGGCGCTGGTGCTCGTGCCCGATGAGGCCGCTGGCGAGGAGCAGCGGGCCGTCCTGGCGACGCTGCTGCGCGAGGTGAACGCCGCGCTGCGGGTTGAGGTCGCCTGGGGGGCGCTGTCGCGCGCGCCTGCGAACGCCCAGGTGGTCATTGCCACGCCCGCAACGCTGCACGAGCGCCTGCTGCGCTTCCATGGGCGAGCCTGGGCCCCTTTCTGGTCCCGCCTGAGCCTGATCGTCCTCGCCGATGCGCAACGTTACGTCGGGGTTGCTGCCGCGCATCTGGCCGGGCTGCTCAATCGCGCGCGGCGGCTGGCGGGCGGGCCGCAGCCGCGCCTGGTGGCCACGGTCGCGCCGGTGCTGGGGGCCGCCGAGGCCCTGGCGGCGATCAGTGGCGATGCCTGGCGGGTCATTGCCACTGATGACGGGCCCCGACCTGCGTCTGCCCTGGCCCTCTGGCGCGCCCCGGCCGAGCGGATGCGCGAGGCCGCGACGCTGGCCCTGGGGCTGGCGCAGGCGCAGACGCGCGTGCATCTGATCACTGCGCCGTTTGAGGTTCCGCTGGTGCGCGCGCTGATCGGCCCGGACCTGCCTGAGGTCGGGGTGGGGGTTGCGCCGCAGGCGGCCGAGGTGCAGATCATCTGCGGGATTGACTGCGCCGCTGCCAGTCTGCGGCTGTGCCTGGAAAGCGCCGCCCTGACGGTCCTGCTCCTCGGCGATGAGCCGGCCGAGCGGACCATGGCCCGCCTCTCCGCGCCCGACGAATACCTCGCCGCCGGAGATGAGGCAAAATCTGTTCCGCTCATTGAAACGCTGCCCCACTGGGTTGCCGCTCCGATCAACGTCTACGTCGAGGCGCAGCACCTGGTCTGCGCGGCCTCGGAACTCCCGGTGCGCGCGGCGGAGGTGGCCGCCTGGGGTGTGGAGTCGCTCGTCGAGCGCCTGGAACGCAACGCAATGCTGGTGCAGCTCCCCGACGCCGAGCCACTCTGGCAGCCCGGCCCGGCTGCCCGAGAGCCTTATGCCGACTGTGATCTGCGGGCGGCAGCGACCACACCGGTCAGCCTCTGTGACGAGCGGGGCGCCGTCCTGGGGACCTTGAGCCTGGATGTCTTTGACCGCTGGGGCTTTCCCGGCGCGGCCCTGCCGCCTCTGCGCGGCGGCTACCGCGTGCGCGAGCGGGATGACAATCGCCTGACCCTCACCCTGCACAGCCTGCCCGAGGCGCGGCGCACGCTCCCGCTGCGCCGTTGCGCCGTGCAGGTGCGCGACCGTCTCGATCAGCGGCTGGTTCGGGGGCAGAGCGTGGCCTGGGGGCGGGTGGTGGTGGATGAGGAGGTGTATGGCTTTCGGCAGGTTAGCCCGGGCGCCGCGATGGAGGAGCAACGCTTTGCTCAACCCCTGGCGGCGCGCTGGAGCGCGCCAGCGCTGTGGATCGATCTGCCGATGACGCTGAATGCCGAAGGGCAACTGGTAGGCTGGTCACTGGTGGCCGCGCTTCCCCTGCTGACTCTGGCCGGCACGACTGATCTGGTGCCGGCCTACGACGCCGAAGCGCAGCGGATCTACTTCGTGGATGCCCAACCGGGAGGCAATGGTCTTGCCGTATGGCTCTTCGAGGCCCTCGAGAGTGTGCTGCCGATAGCTTACACTGTGGCGCTCGATGGGCGCGCCGAGCCCTTGCTGAAGCCGCTGGCGCGCGATGATATGGACTGGATGCTTGCGCTGCTCGGCGGGGTGGCTGCGGCGCCGGTTGACCGGAACCGGGAACTGGTGATGCCCGAGCTGGCGCCTCTGCGGCGCGAAGCGCCCCGGCAGGAAGGGCCTCGCGCCGCGCAGCCGCCAGTGGATGCGCCGGCAACCTGGCGCGAGCCGCCAGCCCCGCCGCCGGAGAAGGCTCCACCCCGGCGCAAGGCGGCCCGCGGCACTGCGCCGCGTGGGTCGGCGCCCGAGGGACTGGATCGGCAGCCTTCCGCACGCCAGCGCCCGGAGCCGCCTGCCCCGAAACGCGAGGAGCGTCCGGCGCAGCGGGAGGCGTTCGCCTCGCCATCCCCACCGGCTGCGCCCGAAGAACCGGGCAAGCCTGCTCCGCCGGAGAGCGCCCCCGACCAGACCGTGCCCCCGCCGGGACCGGCTGACCCCGTGGAACTGGCGGCGCGCCTGCGCGCGCAGCGGATGCAGCGCCAGCGAAGAGATCCAACCCCGGCGCCGAAGCCGGCAACCGGCGGCGAGCCGCGCTTCCGCCCCGGCGACAGCATCGTCTGTGTGCCCCACGGTCGTGGCACAGTTGTGTCCAGCCGGGTCGAAGACGGGCGCGAAATCCTGCGGGTGCGCTTCGCGGGCCTCGGCGAGGTGCTGGTTGACGCCTCGGTGAACGCAGTGCGTCTGGCCGGGGACGATGCCACGGAGGAGGCGTAGCCGTGGTGATGACATTCGCTGAGCAAGCCCCCTGTCCCTCCATCGTTGTGATCTTCGCGCTCTCGAGGTGAATTTTTGCACCCTGCTCGTGCACGAAGCGGCAAGAAGCCCTATAATGCCCATGACACCCCGCGTGATCGTTGCGAAGCTCCAGTGGCGTGCGGGCTTGTGGCAACCCCTTCGCCTGCTCCGAAAGCTGTGTCGAAGATGAGGAGATGATGATGGACCGCCAGCAACTCCTAGTGCAGGACTGGATGACCAGAGATCCTCTGACGGTAGGGCCGGACACCTCTGCAGTCGAGGCGTATGAGCGGATGCGTCAGCGTAAGATCCACCGTCTGCCCGTGGTTTCGGGCGGGCGGCTGGTAGGGATCGTGACACGCAGCGATATTGAGGGCACGGGTTCGTTCCAGCGCACCGAGGCGGGCTGGCACGAGGCGCGGTTTGCCCTGGCCGGCACGGTGGTGGAGGAAGTGATGACGCGCGATCCGATTGCGGTGACCGTGACGACGCCGGTGCGCGACGCGGTAGCGCTGATGCTCCAGCATCATCTCAGCGGGTTGCCGGTGGTGGAGAATGACCGGCTGGTGGGGATCATCACCGAGACGGATATCTTCCGGCTGGTGCTGGATCGGTGCCTGGCGGAGGGATGAGGCAAAGGGGAAACCGGGTTTCCCTGCGCCCCTACCGGTGGAAGTGGCAAGCGACCCCGGAAGCGGTTGGAGGGTGGGGAAACCCGGTTTCCCCACCCTCCTCCCCGGAGGGTGGGAGGGCGAAGTCCTCCCAAACCCTCCATCTTCAAGCTGACAGAGTGCGGCGCAGCCGCGCGGTTGTCTCGCGCACCCTTCAACTGATTTCCAGCAGCAACTCGTGGAGCTTGACCACCTGCCCCGCGCTGACGTGCAGATCGCTGACGGTGCCGGCACGCGGGGCCTGAATCTCATTCTCCATCTTCATCGCTTCCAGCACCACCACCGGCTGACCAACCTGGACAGGTTGGCCGGGTTCCACCAGAACGCGAACAATGCGTCCGGGAATAGGCGCCTTGACGCGCCCATCGCCGCTGCGGGGGCGGGCCACCGTGGCTTCAAGGTCGCGCACCTGGATCTGGTAGCGCCCCTGGGGGGTATCAATCCAGCGCAGGTCTGGATCAACACTGAGTTCATAGGGGTGGACGCCAACCACTGCCCACTCGATGGCCTCTGGCCCGGCCAGCGACGAGACGCTGATGGTCAGCGGCGCGCCGTCGATGGTGATGGTGACTGGCTCATCGTGTCTGGGCAGGGCGCCCACTTCGACCACGAATTCGTGGCCCTCGACAGTTACGTGCAGCTTGCTCATTGCGGGAGCCTCCTGCTATCGCGGTGCCAGCCGGTGGTGAAATCGGGCGGCGTGATCGGGCGGGCAGCCTGGACGCGGGCCAGGAAGGCCAGCGCGGCGACGGCGGCCAGGTCGCGCAGGCTTTCGCTATCGGGGCGTGCCGCGGGTTCCAGGCGCCGGTGGCTGAAGCTGGAATCGTAGGCGCCCGCGATGAGATCGGGGTCACTCACCATTTGCCGCAGCATACTGATATTGGTGTTGATCCCCGTAACGGCGAACTCGGCGAGGGCGCGACGCAGGCGGTGCAGAGCCTCTTCGCGGTTGGCCCCCCAGACGGCGAGCTTGGCGAAGAGCGACTCGTAGCGCACCGAGACTTCGGCCCCGCTGAAGGCGTAGGTATCCACCCGCACATTGGGGCCGCCGGGCACGCGCAACATGCCGATGCGCCCGGGACTGGGCAGGTAATCGCGCCAGGGGTCCTCGGCATTGATGCGGCAGAGGAAGGCGGCGCCGGCGATGCGCACGTCGTCCTGGCTGAAGCCCAGGGGCTGCCCGGCGGCCAGGCGGATCTGCTCGCGCACCGCATCAATGCGGGTGACCATCTCGGTAGCGGGATGTTCGACCTGGAGGCGCGGCTTCACTTCGGTGAAGTAGTACTGGCCATCGGCGTCGACGACGAACTCAACCGTACAGGCCCCGCGGCAACCGAAGAGGCGCGCGATCTCCACCGCCGCGCCGCGCACGGTTGCGCGTTGAGCCGGAGTGAGACCCGGCGCGGGAGCCTCGGCGATCACCTTGCGCTTGTTGCGCTGGATGGTGCTATCGCGCTCGCCCATATGGACCAGGGCGCCGTAGTTGTCGGCCAGGAGCGGCACCTCGATGTAGCGCGAGGGAAGCACCGCGACTTCGAGGTAGACCCGCGGATTGCCAAAGACGGCCTGGGCGGCGGCGGCGGCCTCACGTACCACCTCGAGCAGCCGCGCCGGCTCTCGCACGAGCTGGGTGCCGCGTCCCCGGCCTCCCGACCAGGGCTTGACGATCACCGGGTAGCCCAGGCGCTCGGCCTCGGCGTGGAGCGCATCGGCCTCGTCGGGCGTGAAGGCGCGGCTCGAGGTGGTGACGGTGGAGAAGCCGGCCTGGCGCACACGCTCGAGCGCGGCGATCTTATTGGTGGTCAGTTCGAGGCACGCGCTGCCTGGCCCGATGACCACGATCCCCTCGCCCTCGCAGGTGCGCGTAAACTCAAGATGCTCGGCGAGGTAGCCGTAGCCCGGATGGACGGCATCGGCGCCAGACTGCCGGGCCAGGGCGATCACCAGGTCCGGGTCGCGGTAACTGGCCGGCGGTTCGACCAGGTAGGCCTCGTCGGCCAGGTGCACATAGAGCGCGCCGCGGTCTTCCGGCTCGTAGAGCGCCACCGCGGGGATCCCCAGGTCGCGGCAGGCGCGCACGACGCGAACAGCAGGCTCGCCACGGTTGGCGATAAGCACTTTTTTGAACATGGGTTCACCTTCTCTGACGCCGGGCGACTGGCCCGGAGCGTCGGCTGTCGCGCCTCACATTGGCGAGATCCCGTGTTTCTTCGGCACGTGCCGCTCGCGCTTGGAGAGCGTTACGTGGAGGGCGCGGATAAGCACGCGGCGACTGTCGCGCGGCTCGATCACATCGTCAATCAGGCCCCGCGCAGCGGCAACGTAGGGGTTGTTGAACTTTTCCTGATACTCATCGATCAACTCCTTGCGTCGCGCCTCGGGATCGGCAGCCGCCTTGACCTCGTTGCGGAAGAGGATGTTGACGGCGCCGGCCGCGCCCATCACTGCCAGTTCGGCATTCGGCCAGGCGTAAAGCAGATCGCCGCGCAGGCCCTTGCTGCTCATCACGCAGTAGGCCCCGCCGTAGCTCTTCCGCAGGATGATCATGAGCTTGGGCACAGTCGCCTCGGAGTAGGCGTAGATCAGCCGCGCGCCGTTGCGAATGATCCCGCCGTACTCCTGGCTGGTGCCCGGCAGAAAGCCCGGCACGTCTTGCAGGGTGATGATCGGCACATTGTAGGTATCACAGATGCGGATAAAGTGCGCCGCCTTGATGCTGGCCTTGATATCAATCGTGCCGGCGAGCACCTGGGGCTGATTGGCCACAATGCCCACCACGTAGCCGTCGAGGCGCGCGAAGCCCACGACCATGTTCTGCGCCCAGAGTTCGTGGACCTCGAGGAAGCGCCCGTCGTCCACGATACTGGCAATCACCTGACGCACATCGTAGGGCTTCTGCGGGTCCACCGGAACAATATGCTCCAGCTCGGGGCAGCGGCGGTCCGGGTCATCGCGTGGAGGGACGTAGGGCGGGTCATTGACATTGTTGGAGGGCAGGTAGCTCAACAGGTCGCGCACCTTTTGCAGGCACTCGCGGTCGTCGGTGGCCAGGAAGTGAGCCACGCCGCTCTCGGTCGCGTGCACGCGTCCGCCGCCAAGCTCCTCCTGGCTGACGTTCTCCTGCATCACCGACTTCACCACCTCCGGGCCGGTGATGAACATATAGCTGTTCTCGGTCATGAAAATGAAATCGGTGAGGCCGGGCGAGTAGACCGCGCCCCCGGCGCAGGGGCCGAGAATGACCGAGATCTGCGGAATCACGCCGGAGGCTTCGCAGTTGGTATCGAAGATCCGCGCGTAGCCGGCCAGGCTATCCACCCCTTCCTGAATACGGGCGCCACCCGAGTCGTTGAGGGCGACGAAGGGGCAGCCGTAGGCCAGGGCCATCCGCATAGCCTTGACGATCTTGTTAGCGTGCATCTCGCCGAGCGAGCCGCCCATCACACTCGCGTCCTGAGCCGCAACGAAGACCTGCCGGCCATTGATCAATCCAAAGCCGGTGACGACGCCATCGCCATAGCGTGAGCCTTTGCCGCCCATATAGTGCTCGTAGCGCGGCATCACCAGCGTGTCAATTTCGTTGAAGCTATCGGGGTCAAAGAGAAGGGCGATGCGCTCGCGAGCGGTGAGCCGACCCTTCTGGTGTTGCGCTTCGGCATCCTTCGGCGTCCCAGCAGCGATGGCCTTCCGTTCGCGGAGTTTCCGTACGTAGTCTTCCATCTCCATCGGGCTTTTCCCCTTCGCAATGCGCTACGCCGCTCCCACGGCCAGCGTGAGCACATAGCCTTCAGACACGCGCCACCAGCCGCGGAGCGGCGGGGCCTCCAGGATCGGATCACAGGACAGTGTAACCGTGGCCCATGCGCCCCCGCCGGGGGGCGCCATCCGGCACTCAACACGGCGGGTATCAACGCTCAGGCCCAGGCGCAGGGCCTTGAGCGCGGCCTCCTTGGCGCTCCAGATTGCCGTAATCAGCATCTCGCGTTGTTCGGGCGGCGTGGCCGCCACCGCCGCGCGCTCGGCAGGGGTGAAGTAGTCACCGGCGAAGGCGGGGTGGCGCGGCGCCACCTGCTCAATATCCGCGCCAATGGCCGGTGTGCGCGCCAGCGCGCAGAGAGCGCGGCCCCGGCTATGGCTGATGGTCAGGTGCCAGCCGTCCAGGGCCGCCTGCAACTCCGACCGGCGGGCGCTGATGGTTGGCGCGCCGCTGGGCGCGGCCAGGATCTGCAGGTCGCGCAGGTCGCAGGCAAGGCCCGCTTCAGCCAGGTGACTCTGGATGAGGCGCCGGGCGGTCCAGCGGCCAAGCAGCCACTCGCGGCGGCGCTTCTCCACCCGCAGGGCGGCCAGACGCTCCTGCTCCGGCGGGCTTAACCATGCCGCCGGAGCCAGGGCTGGAAGATCACGTTCGGTCTGCGTGAGCCAGGTGATCATGCTCTGGTGTTTGAGCCGTAGCATTGGCTGTACCGCTGCTACGGCCCAACAGGTGGTTCCAGGGGCGGGGCGCGGGGAGGGCTTTGCCCTCCCCGCGGGCCTTTCCCGTCACGAACGAGGTTCGTGGTGGCGCTTAGAACTTCGCCACACCGGGGAGCTTCGAGGTGCGATAGCCCGTCAGGTCGAGGTAGACATTGCCCTCGTCGTCAATGACCCGGGCGTCGAAGCTGGCCCCTTCGTCGTGAGCCGTGACGATGGCGTAGATCCCCTTGCCGTTGCCCAGTTCGGGGTGGCTGTAGACCTCGAGGGTCTCCAGCGAGGAGGGCAGGGCCATCGCCTCGGTGTTGGCGATCTCCCAGACCCCGGCGGTCTGGAAGCAGAGTTCGAGCAGACGCGGATCCACCAGGTGCTCGGCCTCAGCGGGAGCGCTGTCGGGCGGCAGGTCGCTGGCGAGCATACCGAAGGCCATGTTACCGGCGATCAGCACTTTCTCCAGCACCTGGTAGGCCGGGCCGTGGAAGTAGACCTGGTAGATGTCTGCGCGCTCCACGACCCGCGCGTCTTCGGCCAGATGCGGTCGCTCGGCGTGAGCCTCCGCGGCGGGGGCGCTGGTCAGACGCACCACGGCCCGGAAGTGGACCGTCTCCTGCGGCGGGGGCGGGGTATGCCCCGGCGCCACTGCCGGCTGGAAGACCGAGCGCAGTTCGGTATGCGCCAGCAGCTCACCCTCGCCAGTCGGATGCACCGTGGCTTTGAGCACCAGGGTGCGCGGCTGGCTACGGTGGAACTTCACCGGGCTGTCGAGCCGCTCGTGCTCGATGCGGGCCACGCGGTAGCCGGGGACGAGCAGGCTGGCCAGTTCGGCGAAGCCCTCAGTGCCCATCACGCCGGGCAGCACCGGGGTGCCGTCAATCTTGTGGTCGTAGAGGAACGGCTGCACCGACGGGTCCAGCGCCGTCTCGGCGACGATGCCGCTGTAGAGACCCGCCTTGCGCACCGTGCCGACCATCAAGAAGGGCCGCTCGCGCGCGGCGAGCACCGCCGCCACCTCCTCGGGGTCGATACCGCCGTGCTCGTCGAACTCCTCGGTGAGGATGCCCAGGCGCATCCCGACGACGATCTCGCCGCGGGTGCCGCCGGCAGTCAGTTCGCGACGAATGGTGGGGATGCCCACCTCCGGCGGGAGCATATCGATCCCCGCCATCTCCATGATTCTGGGGATGGAGCCGCGGGTAGCCATCCCGATGCCGCCCCAGGCCGTCCAGTCAATCGCGATACCGCGGGTCTCCGGACGGGTGTGACGCAGGCTGCTGGTGATCTTGCAGAGCAGGTCGTTGGCGGCGCTGTAGTCGGTCTGGCCGCTGTTGCCGAAGCGCCCGGCCACCGAGCTGAAGGCGACCGTGGCGCCGATCGGCATGCCCTTCGCTGCCCGGAGCAGACTGAAGAAGCCATCAGCCTTGATGTCGAAGACGCGGTAGAACTCATCGGGCTGCTTATCGGCCAGGCCGCGACTGATCTCGATGCCGCCAGCGTGGAGCAGCACGTCGATCCGTCCGAAGCGCTCGCGGATCTCCTCGACCACGGCGCTGACGGCGGGGCCATCGCGCAGGTCCAGGCTGCGGTAGTACGCCTCACCACCGGCGGCCTGCACCGTCTCAATGGCGCGCAGGGCGGCTTCGGAGCGCTCGACGCCCATGATCGTCCGGTCAATCTGCACCGGGGTGACCTTCTCGCCCTTCGCCTGAGCTTCGGCGATCAGCGCGGCCTTGAGCGCATCGCGGCCCTGGCGGAAGAGGGCGATCCGCTCATCGGCGGGGTCGGGCGTCGGGGTCAGGTCGAGCAGGAAGAACTGGCCGCCACCGCCGGCGCGGGCCAGGTCGGCCACAATCGCGCTGGTGATGCCACCGGCCGCGCCGGTGACCAGGTAGACCGTTTCGGGGCCGAGGTGCATCCCCGGTTGCCCATCGGCGGCGGGGCGCTCCTCAAAACCGATGCTGAAGCGCAGGCTATCGTGGTACCCCACCTCGACAACGCCGGGGTCGAAGAGGGTCTCGGCGATCAAGGCCTCGGCCGGCTCGGCGCTCTTGCGGCTGGCCTCGAAGTCAACCGCCTTGACCACCGCAGCCGGGCGCTCACGCTTGTAGGCTTTGGCGAAGCCGGTGACGGCGCCGCCGAGGGGCGCGGTTGCGCCATGCTCGTCGTAGCCGTGCAGGCCGCCCATCCGCGTGGCAACCACCAGGAAGGGGTTAGCGTCGGGCTGCGCGGTGATCAGCGCGCGCACCGCGCGGTAGAGGTTCTTCACCCGGACGCGGTTCAGCTCGCGCCACTGCTCCAGGTCAAGCTCCTCCAGGTCAGGCTCAACGTCGAGGGCGGTCAGCCAGTACACGCCGGCGACCGGTCCCTCGGCCAGGAAGCCCTGGATGAGGCCGTCGATCTCCTCGTCGGCGGGCGGGGTCTCGATTCCGAGCACCTGCGCGCCGCGCTTCTCCAGGCGCGAGACCAGCGAGCGCCCGACACCGCCACGGTCGAACATCACCACCACCCGGCTGCCCTCGAGGCTCACCCCGGTGGCCTTGCAGAGGTCCAGCGGGGGCCGCAGCACCGGTGTCGGCACGCGACGCGGCGCGCGGTCGGCCTCGCTGACGTCGTAGATCACCGGCTGGTCGCTGGCGACCGCTGCGGCGCCAGGGGCGGCTGCGGGGGCCTCGGCCACCGGCGCGGCGCCCGCTCCGCCACCTGCGGCCAGGTCGGGCCGGTGCTCGCGCACGAAGCCGATCACGTGGCGCAGGGTGGGGTAGTCACGCAGCTTGAGGTCTTCGATGCGCGGGATGCCAAAGGCCTCGCGCACGGCGGCGAAGGTCTCGGCCTGCTTGACGGTGTCCACGCCCAGGTCGGCCTCGAGGTCGAGGTCGAGGTCGAGCATCTCGGTCGGGTAGCCGGTCTTCTCGGCGACAATGGCCAGCACCTTCTCGGCGATGGGGTCGGCGGCCGGGGCCGCGGGTGCGGCCGCAGGGGCAACGGGCGCGGCAACGGGTGTGGGGGCAGGGGCGGTGGCCACCGGCGCGGCAGCCAGGTCGGGCCGGTGCTCGCGCACGAAGCCGATCACGTGGCGCATCGTGGGGTAATCGCGCAGTTTGAGGTTCTCGATACGCGGGATGTCGAAAGCCTCGCGCACGGCGGCGAAGGTCTCGGCCTGCTTGACGGTATCCACGCCCAGGTCGGCCTCAAGGTCGAGGTCGAGGTCGAGCATTTCCGGCGGGTAGCCAGTCTTCTCGGCGACCAGGGCCAGCACCTTCTCGGCCACCGGGTCAACCGTCCTGGGTGGCGCAGCCGGAGCCACTGCCACGGACGCGGGGGCCGGAGCGACTGCCACAGGCGCGGCGGCGACCGGCGCGGGGGCCGGAGCGACCGGCGCGGGGGCCGGGGCAGCGGCGACCGGCGCGGGGGCCGGGGCAGCGGTGACCGGCGCGGGGGCCGGGGCGGGCGCGGCCTTGCCGTTGGTGGGCGCGGCGGCCGGGGCGGGGCGGGGCGCTTCGGTGTACACCGGGCGCGCCGGGATCTCGGCGCGGCGACCATCGTCCACCACCCGCGGGCCACTCTCGGCAGGCGCGGCGGCGCGCACCGTCGGGCCGGTGCCCGGCTGCCACATACTCGGCGCCGGCACGCGGGTCGGCGCGCCTTCGGCCTTCACCCGCAGCACCCGCTGCACGACCTCGGTCTCGGGGCGGTCGTAGCCGCTGACCTGGGCCAGCCAGTAGTCGTAGCGAGCGCGATTGTCAACGCGGTTGGGGCCGCCGGGCACGCGCCGCAGCAGCGTGATGGCGATCTGAGACCCGAAGCCAGCGGCGAAGTGGATGGCGTAGCGCACCGGGTAACGCCCGCCGCGGCTCAGGTTGAGCGTGCCCAGTTCGGGGTCCACCTCGCGGTAGTTGGGCACCGGCGGCACGATCCCGTGTTCGAGGATCTTCACCGCGATGACATCTTCGATGCCCACGCCCATCGGATGGCCAGTGAAGCCCTTGGTATTGGCAACCACCACCTCGCTGGCGGCGGGGCCGAAGACGCGGCGCAGGGCCGCCACCTCGGCGGAAGCGCTGCCACCCCGGGCGGGCGTGTAGGTCTCGTGCGAGACGAAGACCGTCTGGGCGGCCATGGCGTAGCGGTCGAGGCCGAAGCGCCGCTCGGCGGAGGTGATCAGGCTCTCCAGCACCTCGCTGATGTGGTCCACGTCCAGCCGGGTGCCGTGGAAGGCGCTATTGCGGGTCTCGCTGGAGAGCAGTTCAGCGATGCCGCGCATACCACGCTCGCGCACCGCATCTTCGCTCTCGACCAGCAGGGCGCAGGCGCCCATCCCCAGGAGGGTCCCGTGGCGGCGGCGGTCGAAGGGCAGGGCGGCCTCCTCGACCTTATCATCGGTGGCGGCGGCGCCGGTGGCCAGGAAGCCCGCGCCGATCCACTCCAGCAGATGGTCGCTGGTGACATCGTCACCGCCGACGACCAGCACGCGGCGGCAGCGGCCGCTGCGGATCCAGTCTTCGGCGATGGCGACGCCCTGGGCGGTTGAGGCGCAGGCCGCATTGACGGCGGTGTTGGGGCCGCGCGCGCCGATGTACTCGGCGAACTGGCTGTGGCCCATCGCAAGAATGCGGAAGAGGAAACGCCGGTCGAACTGGTAGGGATTGGCGGCGATCTCCTCGCGCAATGCGGCGATACGCCGGGTCAGCGCCGTGAGGGTCTCCTCATCGAGGGCGTGGTTGCGCAGGTTCTCCAGTTCCTCCAGCAGATTGAGGCGGTTCTCGTGCTCGTAGTAGCGCTCCATCTCGCCGGCAAGCTGGTCGTAGCCGGGGAAGGCGCTGGCGAAGATCACGCCCGTCTCATCGCGGAGGGCCTCGGGCAGCATCCAGCGATCGGGCAGGAAGGTGCCCTTGCTGGTCTTACGGTAGGTCTGGACGAGGGGAATACCGGCTTCGCGCAGGGCGTCGAGGCCGGCGGCGATCGCCAGTTGCGAGGTGATATCCAGCGCCTCGACCAGCTTGGCGGGCACCCCGTACTCCGCGCTGAGGTCGAAGGGGCCAGGGCGCCCGGCCAGGCGAATGACATCATCGGCGTTGTCAATCGTCTGGAAGCTGCCCCCGCCGTCCTCGCCCTTAACCACGCGGGTCACGCCCTTGCGCACCATCTTGCGGCGGAAGCGCTCGGGAATGAGATCCACGAACTGCTCACCGCGCAGAATGCGCTCGACATTATCCTCGGCCATCACCGGCTTTTCGGCGCCGGGCAGACCCAGGCCGGTGCCGGAGATGATCACCGAACCGGCAGGCGGCAGGTTCCGGTCAAAGACCTCGGGCTGCCCGGCGTGGGCTACCGGCCGGGCGCTGGCCTGTTGCAGCGCTTGCGCGAGCAACTGCCCGAGGTCGTTGAGGCTCGCCGCGCCAGTGGCGGAGGCGCCATTGCCATTCGTGTGGGTCACGATCGTATCCTCTACAGATGAAGCCTGAGCCGCTTCGCCATTCACAGCAGACAGGTGCGGTCGGGCCGCCGGGGCGGCCATTTCGGGCTGCGGGGCCTCCTCGTGGGCCGGCTCTGCGCCCAGACCGGCGGCATACAGCCCGCAGAGGGCCTGGTTGAAACTGGCGATCTCGCCGGTCTTCGGGTGGTTGGTGAAGAGCGAGACCACATCGGGCTTGCTGCCCACCACGTCGTCCACGAAGCCCTTGAGGGCCTTCTTGGGTCCGCACTCGACGAAGATCCGGCAGCCCTCGCGGTAGAGCGTCTCCAGGCCCTTGACCCACTGCACCGGCGAGGCGATCTGCTGCTCCAGGATGTCTTTGATCGCTTCGACGGTCGTGGGGTAGAGCTCACCGGTAACATTGGCCACCAGTGGCAGCTTCGGCTCGGCAATGTGCAGCCGGTCGAGCACCTTGCGCAGCGGCTTGGAGGCCGGAGCGACGATGCGGGTATGGAAGGCGTGGCTGACAGGAATGCGCTGGGCCTGGTAGCCCTTCGCGGTAAAGACGCTGATGGCCTGCTCCACCGCTTTGCTATTACCGCCAATCACTGCCTGGCTGTAGCTGTTGAGGTTGGCGGGGATAACGTAACCGTCAACCTCCTGCAAGGTGGACTGGATCACATCGAGCGGCGCCATCACGGCGGCCATCCAGCCATTGTCCTCGACGCTGACCCTGGTCATCTCGGCGCCGCGGGCCGCGGCGGCCTCGAGGGCCTCGGCGAAGGGCATAATACCGGCGGCCACCAGCGCGCCGTATTCGCCCAGCGAGTGCCCCATCACCATATCTGGCTTGATGCCATACTCGGCGAGCAGGGTCAGCAGGGCGATGTCGAGGGTAAGCATGGCCGGCTGGGTAATCGCCGTTTGCATCAAGGCCCGTTCCGCCTCCTTGATGCGCTGGGGGTCGTCGCTATCGAGGAAGAGGTAGTCGGTGAGCGGGCGGCCCAGGATGGGGGTCATCACCCGGTCGGCCTCGGCGAAGACCGCGGCCACCGCGGGCGAGACCTTCGCCAGTTCGCGGCCCATGTTGAGATACTGCGAACCCTGGCCGGGGAAGAGGAAGGCGACCTTACCGGGAACCTTGCCGCTGCCGCGGAAGATGCCCTGCGCCGCCAGGGGCTTCCAGGCGGCGGGAGCGTTGAGACCGGCGGCCTTCTTCGCCTTGTTGAGCTTATCGAGCAGGTCAGCGTGGTCGGCAAAGTCAATGACCAGACGCTCGGCCTTGCGCAGGTCGGCGGGGCCGGGCGCTGCCACCGGCGGCGTCCAGCCCTCCTGCACCTTGCGCAGAACCTCATCGAGGCGGGCGCTCAGTTCAGCGGGGGTATCGGCGCCGAGGGCGAGGATGCCGCGCAGGGGCGGCTTCTGGGCCACCTTCGCGGGCGCAGTGTAGTGACCGCTACCGGAACCGCCGCCCGGATTGGGCACCTCCACCCCCTGGTAGCGTTGCGGCTCAGTGCGGATCATCCCCGGGATGTACTCCTCCAGCACCACGTGGAAGTTGGTGCCGCCGAAGCCATAGGCGCTCACGCCAGCGCGCCGGGGAACATTGCCAGGGCGCTCCCACTCGCGGGCCTCGTTGAGCAGGTAGAACGGGGTGGCGTTGAAGTCAATATTCGGGTTGGGCTTCTCGCAGTTCAGCGTGGGCGGCAGGATCTTCTCGTGGAGGGCGAAGACCGTCTTGAGCAACCCGGCTGCGCCGGCGCCGGCCTTGAGGTGGCCGATGTTGCTCTTGGCCGAGCCAAGGCCGATACGGCCGCGCTCGGCGCCGCCGAACACCTTTGCCAGGCTCTCGACTTCGGTCACATCGCCGACGCGGGTGCTGGTGCCGTGGGCCTCAACCAGGGTGGCAGTGGCGGGGTCGAGACCGGCGTGACGCCAGGCGCGCTCAATCGCGTAGACCTGCCCGACGGGGTTGGGGGCGGTAATGCCCTTGCCCTTGCCATCGGAGGAAGCGCCCACGCCGCGGATCACCGCGTAGATCGTATCGCCGTCGCGTTCGGCATCGGCCAGGCGCTTGAGCAGGAACGTCGCCGCGCCTTCGCCCATCACGAAGCCATCAGCGCCGTCGCCAAAGGGGCGTGTGCCAGTTGCCGACAGGGCGCCGATCTTGCAGAACTTCACGAAGGTCGAGGGCCCCATATTGCGGTCCACGCCGCCGGTGATCACCGCGTCCACGTGGCCCTCACTGAGCATCTCGACCGCGGCAGCCACGGCGGCGAAGGTCGAGGCGCAGGCCGCGTCGGTGATGAAGTTCGGCCCGCGCAGGTTGAGCACATTGGCCACCCGTCCGGCCACGATATTGGGCAGCTCGCCCGGCATCGAGTCTTCGGTTACGGGGGGCAGGGTGCGGTCCATCTCAGCGTGGAACTGCGCCAGGATAGCCGCGCGCACATCGGGCGGCAGGGCCTGGAAGGCCGGCGTATTGCTGAGGTAGCGGGCGTACTCCGGGAAAATGACGCGCTGGTTGGTGAGGTAGTGCAACTCACCGCCCATAGCCGTGCCGAGGATCACGCCGGTATTCTCAGTGTTGAGCGGGCGATCGGGGAAGCCATAATCGGCCAGGGCCTCGGCAGCGATAGCCACCGCCCACTGCTGGCCCTCGTCCATCGCGGCGGCCACACGGGGCGGAATGCGGAAGCGCTGCCAGTCGAACTTGAAGCCCCGGACCCAGCCGCCGATCTTGGAATAGGTCTTATCAGGGGCGCTGGGGTCGGGGTCATAGTAATCGGCGAGCAGCCAGCGCTCGGGTGGGGTCTCCGAAATGCTGTAGCGCTTCGCCAGAATATTCTCCCAGAAGGCCCGGGCGTTGGGCGCGTCGGGGAGGATGGCGCCCAGGCCGACGATGGCAATGGCGCGGTTTGACATATCCATGTGGATCGCTCCTTACGTTTCTCACCTCTTTTCGTGCGCGTGCCCGCTCCCGCCTGCGCGGGAGCGGGGCAGGTGAGGCGAGAGTGGATAGCTATTCAGCCGGGAACGCCTCGATCAGGCGCTGCGCGACAATGTTCATGTCCTCGATCTGGCCGGCCTGGGCGTTGAAGATCGCCGGCAGATTGATACTCGCCGCCAGGTTCGGGTCGGTCTGGCCGGCGCTGATGCACCAGCGCAGCCCGTCGGCGGCGACTTTCATCGCGGCCTCGCGCGCATGGACGCGGGCCATGGTCTTCAGCGTCTCCTGCGAGAAGGGCACGGCCGTGCTCGGTTTGGTGGCGGAGCGCTCACTAAAGATCGCCGCGGTCTCGGCCCAGGCAATCAATTCGCCGAGGCGGAAGAGAATGTGCTGGTTGCGGGTCAGGCGGTCAATACGGGCGCGTTCGAGAATAACCGCCAGGGCGCGCATGCCCAGGGCCGCCGTGGCTGCGCCGCTATCGGGGTGCTGGCGAGCCAACTGGTCAAGCTGGGCGGCCCAGTCGTTGTAGAAGGTCCCGCGGGTCTTCAAGTGGGCCTGCCAGCGATCGCGAGCGATGGTCCACTCCATAATCTCCGAGGTGCCCTCGTAGATGCAGGTGATACGCACATCGCGCTTGATCTTCTCGACCATGTACTCCTTGGTGTAGCCGTAGCCGCCGTGGGCCTGAATGGCGTCTTCGGCGGCCTTGTTGCCGCTCTCGGTGGCGAAGTACTTCGCCACGGCGCCCTCGGTCTGCTGGTCAGGGTCACCGCCATCAATGCGCTCGGCGACCCACTCGATGTAGGCCCGCGAGGCCTCGAGGCGCACCGCATTCGGCACCAGGAGCTTGTGGGTGTAGGCCTGCTTGGTGGAGAGCAACCCGCCACCCTGCACGCGGGTCTGGCTGTAGCGAATGGCGCGTTCGAGGGCTGCCCAGCCGGCTCCAAGACCGAACGAGCCGACCATCAGGCGGGTGTAGCCAAACACCGCCTGGGCCTGGGCCAGACCCTGCCCCTCCACGCCGCCGACCAGGTTCTCAACGGGCACGAAGACCTCATCGAGGAACAGGGCCGCAGTGTTCGAGGCGCGAATGCCGTGCTTGTCCTCCGGCTTGCCGTAGCTGAAGCCCGGCTGCCCGGCCTCCATAATGAACCAGGAGATGCCGCCGGGAGCGTTGGCCAGAATGGTGTAGAGTTTGGCCACGCCGCCGTTCGAGATCCACTGCTTCCGGCCGGTGAGCTTGTAGCCGATAATCTTGCCATCCTCTTCGACCGGGACGGCCCTGGTCGTGAGTGTGCCCAGGTCCGAGCCAGCCTGGGGTTCGGTCGCCCCGTAGGCCACCAGCAGACCCTCTGAGGCGATGCGGCCCATCCAGTGGGCCTTTTGCTCCTCCGTCCCACCCACCACGATCGGGTCGGTGCCGAGGAACGTCGCCAGTACACCGGTCGCAATACCGAGATCGATGCGGGCCATCTGCTCCGAAACGCGGTAGACATCGTAGGCGCCACCGCCGAGACCGCCGTACTCCTCGGGGATGAAAATAAGATGCAGTCCGAACTTCTCAGGGTCGTAGAGGTCGCGGAGGACGTCGTGGGGAAACTCGTCGCGCTCATCGAGTTCGCGCAGGAACTCGGGTTTGAGCTGCTTCGCCGCGTAATCGCGAAGGGTCGTAAGCACCATCTCCAGCGTATCGGTGTCCAGGGTCGTCATCGGCCTGATCCTCTCCACTAGTGACTTGCTGCCGTTCCGTCCGCACGCGCGCAACGAATGGCCAGGGAGCGCGACAGGCGAGCTCCTTTGCCGGCAGCAAGTTCTACATACGTTTAGTTCTGCCTGCAATCATATGCGACGGATTGCGAAATGTCAGGTGAAGGGTCTTTCTTGTGAGAGGAGGTTTGTTCACTCTTTAGCAAGGAATTCTTCACCTGATGGACGCTCCATGCTGCCGGGCTGCGCCCTACCGGGCGTGGCCTTCCGGGGCGGGCTTTGTCTCCCCAACCCTCTCACCGGGCGGGGGCTGGGAAGAGCTGCGCCCCCGCAAACCCTCCCCTGAGCGGGGGCGTGGGGAAACCCGGTTCCCCCTGGTTCACCTTGGCACCTCCTTGCGCTGGGGCCGATACCTGGTATACCGTGAACAGCGGCGAGCCATCCAGGGGCGAGGGTACTTGCTCGACCGTGCCGTAGGGAAAGGCGAACTGCACCAGCCCCAGTTCGCCCGCTCGCTCAGGCACGAAGACGAAGATGGTCGGGTGGTCGCGGGCGGCGAGGGCTGGCTCTGGCGGTTCCCGCAGTGTATCGTGAACATCAAGCCACTCGAGATGCGGGGCCAGGTAGGGGATGGTGCTGAAAGCCACGCTCATCCGCGGCCAGCCGAAGAAGACCAGCCGGCTGGCCGGCGCGAGGTGTTTTTTATTGACATAATGAGCAAGTTCGGTCGCCAGCACGGCATTGGCGTTGCCATAGACACGGGTGGGCGTGTATTCAACAAAGTAGTAGCGCACACTCAGCGCCGCCAGTGCGACGGTAGCAACGCCAAGGGCCGGCGCCAGGCGCCGGGGGCGCAGCGCGCCCAGGGCCTGCGCCAGGCCCTGAACCAGCAGGGTTAGCCCCAGCGCCACGAAGACAATCGCCGGGATGGCCGTGGTCACCAGGCGCTGGCTCGAGGGTGGGCTTTCGGTGAGCATCCCCCCCATAACGATGGCCCCGCCCCACCAGGCCACCAGGGGGAAGATCCGCCGGTCGAAGAGGCGGGTGAGGGCGAAGCCGAACCCCAGGATGAAGAGCGCGCCGTGGGCCAGATCGAAGAGCGGGCGTGGCGAGCCGTACCAGGCCGTGCGGTCGGGGTAGGCGTTGTAGGCCAGGGCGGCGCGCCAGAACTGGTCAATCAAGATCGGCAGGGCCCCCTGGCCGCGAACGACCTGCTCGCGCTCCAGCCAGCCGCTCTGGATGATGCCGATGGCGTTGAGGCGGGCGTTGTAATCATCGGGGAAGCGGATGGCGTACTGGATCATCGGTGCAGCGACGAGCAGCGCCGCGCCCGCCAGGGTGGCCACGCCCCAACCCTGCCGGCGCCAGAAGCCCCGCCCGTCGCGTATGGCCAGCACAAGCAGCACTGCGGCAACCAGGACCGCAACAAAACGCGCCCCGGCGTAGAAGTACTGGGCCACGCCGATGACCGCGCCGCAGAGAGCGTAATCGAACGGGCTGCGCCGGTCATAGCCCCGGTAGAGGCAGAGCAGCGCCAGGGTGGCGAAGAGACCGTCGGCGATCTGGTTCGAGCCGAGGCGCGAGAAATGGAGGTGGTAGTGAAAGCCTGCCAGGAGCACGGCGCTGATCAGTGCCAGAGTATGGCCGTGCAGCCGCGCCACCAGCGCATAGGCGGCGATCACCGTGGCAGTGCCGACGAGCGCCCAGGGCAGGCGCAGAGCGGTCGCGTCCTGGCCGAACAGGGCGATGCTGACGGCGTTGAAGTAGAAACTCATCGTCGGCACGCCGAGCCAGCCAGTGCTGAAGGGGTTGCGAATCTCTCCCGCGAGCACTCGCAGGGCCTCCAACCCCTGCGAGCCTTCATCACCACTCAGGGTGGGCGGAATGGCGCCGATGTTCCAGGCCCGCAGCAGCAGCGCGAGCGCCCCGATGGCCAGGGGCGTGAGCAGGGTCGCTGGCGCCACACGTCGCTGCCCGGATCGACCGGCGGGGGCGATCATTGCTGCGAGGTAGCAAGCCAGCCCCAGAGCCCAGGGCAGGAAGGTCCAGTTCAAGTTATGCTGCGGCGTGGCAGACTGGTCGGCGTTCAGCGCCACGAGCGGCAGCAGCGCCAGCAGGCCTGCGGCCAGCAGCAGCCCGACCCGCCACGGCGCTAGCGGCAGGGCCGTCGTCGCGCGGCGCTGTTCGGCGGGGCTGGCGCCGCGCATCCACCACAGCCGCTGCCGGGCGAAGGCCAGGCTGATAGCCACGGTCGCCAGCGTCGCCAGACCCAGCGCCGGCCACGACAACGCGGCGCGTTGCAGAAAGAGGTGCTGGGCTACCGCAGCGCTGGCCGCGCCGCTCAACGTCAGCGCCAGAACATACAGGCGCGCCGACGCAACGCGTGGTTGGGCAGCATCCCCCGCCGCTGCCCCTGGCGTAACGCGCGGCGTCACCCGCGCCCCCGATGCCGGGTCCACCGGTTCGAGCGGCTGATAGATGCCAGCTTCACAGCGCGCTGCAACAGCGGCCCTTTCAGGGCGCCGATCGGCTGTGGTTGCGGGCACAGCGGCTGGCAAGATGTGCGGCCTGGAAGAAGGATACATACGCTGGCGCACAGCAGTCGTGCCTGTCCAAATAATTCCGGATCACTCAGGCCAGAGCATTGAGCCGAGCGGTGGCGTTTGAACAGGTTCTTCGTTTACTGGCCGATGGATACCAGACAGTATAAAGATCCACGGGGCGCTCGTCAACCGTTTTCCTATCTGTGAAGCAATTCCCAAATGGCCTGATTTGTGCTATACTTGAAGTCTCAAGTGCCCAGGGCAAGTCCAGGGAATGAAAGGGTCTTGCACAGCGCTGTGCGAACTGCTCTGTGGGTCTTTGCGGTGAGCGTTTGTGGCATCGTGCATGGGGGTATCCATGATTGTTGGCGTTCCACAGGAGATCTTTCCCGGAGAGCAGCGTGTGGCGCTAGTGCCTGGCGATGTGCCCACGCTCAAGAAGTTGGGCCTGGAGGTGGTGATCGAGACGGGGGCCGGGTTGCGGGCCGGGTTTCCGGATGCGCAGTACGTCGAACGGGGGGCCACGCTGGCCGCCTCGCGGGCCGAGGTGTTCGCCGCCGCCGATGTGCTCTTCCAGGTGCGCGCGGGCGGCGCAGCGCCCTTGCAAGCCGAGGGCGATCTGCGGCTCCTGCGCGCCGGACAAACCATTCTCGCCTTCCTCGACCCGCTCTGGGACCCGCGGCAGGTTGCCGCCCTGGCCGAGCGCGGCGTAAGCGCGCTGGCCGTGGAACTGGTGCCGCGGATCAGTCGCGCGCAGAGTATGGACGCGCTGTCTTCAATGGCCACCATCGCCGGGTACAAGGCGTCAATCCTGGCGGCCATGCATCTGCCGCGGATGTTCCCGATGCTTATGACCGCCGCCGGCACGATTACCCCCGCGCGGGTCTTTGTCATTGGCGCAGGGGTGGCCGGGCTGCAAGCCTGCGCCCACGCCAAGCGCATGGGCGCCCGTGTCGAGGCCTACGACGTGCGCGCAGCGGTGAAGGAGCAAGTGGAGAGCGTCGGCGCCAAGTTCGTTGAGTTGCCGTTGGAGACCGGCGATAGCGAGGACAAAGGCGGCTATGCCCGGGCCCAGGGTGAGGAGTTTTACCGGCGCCAGCGGCAGTTGATGGGCGAAGTGGTCGCGCGCAACGATGCCGTGATCACCACGGCGGCCATTCCCGGCAAGCGCGCTCCAGTCTTGATTACCCGCGAGATGGTCGCCGGGATGCAGCCCGGCTCGGTGATCATTGACCTGGCGGCCGAGCACGGCGGCAATTGCGAACTGACCCGCCCCGATGAGATTGTGGTGGAGCACGGCGTCACCATCATCGGGCCGACGAACCTGGCCTCCACTGTTCCCAACCACGCCAGCCAGCTCTACAGCCGCAACCTGGTTAACCTGCTCAAGCTCGCTGTGAAGGATGGCCGGCTGGCCCTCGACACCGATGATGAGATTGTACGCGAGACGCTGGTGGCGCACAATGGCGCCGTAACCAACGCGCGCCTCCGCGAGTTGCTCGCTCAGACCGACACGGTCGCGTCCTGAGCCTGTGGATGCCATGTATCACCCACCCGATACGTTCTTGAGGAGACATCCGTGGAACTGCTGGTTATTTCGCTGACGGTCTTTGTGCTTGCCGTTTTCGTCGGCTTTGAGATCATCACCAAGGTTCCGCCGACGCTGCACACGCCGTTGATGTCCGGCTCGAACGCAATCTCCGGCATCACGCTGGTGGGGGCGGTGATTTCGGCAGGGGCCCAGATCTCGCTGCTGACGACGATCCTCGGTTTCCTGGCGGTGGTGTTCGCGACGATCAACGTGGTGGGCGGCTTTCTGGTGACCGAGCGCATGCTCGCGATGTTCCGGCGGAAGGATTGAGGGCGATGCGTGAGAATCTGATCAATCTGGCCTATCTGGTTGCCGCAGTGCTGTTCATTCTTGGCATCAAGGGCATGACCCATCCGCGCACGGCGGTGCGTGGCAACCGGCTCGGGGCAGTCGGTATGCTGATTGCCGTGGTGGCCGCGCTCCTCGACCTGCACGTGGTGCGCTACGAGTGGATCATCGCTGGCGTGGTGCTGGGCGCGGGTATTGGCGCTTTGATGGCCAATCGGGTGCAGATGACGGATATGCCGCAGATGGTGGCCCTGCTCAATGGCTTCGGCGGCATCGCCTCGACCCTGGTTGCCGGCGCGGCGCTGCTGGAGACGCTGGCCGTCGCGGTCAGCCCTCCGTTGCAGTTCACGATTGCCACTGCCGCCTCGGGGCTGATCGGCGCGGTGACGTTCTGGGGCAGCCTGGTGGCCTTCGGCAAGCTCCAGGGCCTGGTCGGCGATATCCGTATCACCGGGGCGCAGATGTTGAACGCCGCCCTCCTGGCCCTCACCACCGCCTTCGGGGTCTGGCTGGTGATTGACCCGAGCGCCACCTGGGCCTACTGGGCGCTGGTGGTTACCGCGAGCATCCTCGGCCTGTCGCTGGTCTTTCCCATCGGCGGCGCGGATATGCCGGTGGTTATCTCGTTGCTCAACTCCTACTCGGGTCTGGCCGCAGCGGCAACGGGCTTCGTGCTCAACAACAACGCCCTGATCATCACCGGCTCGCTGGTGGGCGCTTCGGGTATCATCCTCACCAATATTATGTGCAAGGCGATGAACCGCTCGCTCACCAACGTGCTCTTCGGCATCTGGGTGCCCTCCGAAGAGGCGGTGACCGGCGATGAGGTCTACGCCGGTAAGGTCAAGGCCGCCCACGCCGATGAACTGGCGCTGCTGCTGGAAGGGGCGCGCCGGGTGGTCATCGTGCCAGGCTATGGGATGGCCGTGTCGCAGGCCCAGCACGCCGTGCGCGACCTGGTGCTCATGCTCGAGGAGCGCGGTGTGGAGGTGGAGTTTGCCATCCATCCCGTGGCGGGACGGATGCCCGGCCATATGAATGTGTTGCTGGCCGAGGCCGACATCCCCTACGAGCAGATGAAGGAGATGGATGAGATCAATCCTACCTTCGAGCAGACCGATGTGGCGATTGTGATCGGCGCCAACGATGTGGTTAATCCCATGGCGCGCACCAACCCCAGCAGCCCGATCGCCGGCATGCCCATTCTGAACGTTGATAAGGCCCGCAGCGTGATTGTCATTAAGCGCAGCCTCAGCCCTGGTTTTGCCGGCGTGCCCAACCCGCTCTTCGCCGCCGACAACACGCTGATGCTCTTCGCCGACGCTAAGAAGGGCGCGCTCGATCTTATGAACGCGCTCAAGGCGGCGTAGCAGGGTCGCCTGTACCTGTTCACCCTGCTCCTGGAAGCGTGGGCAGCTTGTTCGCACGAACACGGATGTGGGTGGAATGCCACCGCTCCCGGGCTGGCGCTTTATACCAATTCTGCTCGATGGCATCGCATTGGTTCAGCTCCACAGCTCCACAAAGCCCGCTGTGGAGCTGAACCGGACAATGCGGTGGCGTCAGTTCCATCTGGTATCAGCCCGGGGGTGAACAGGTACGGGACGCTCTCCATTTGACCTCCTGCCATAAACCCGGCATGATGTAAAACAGGGTGATAACCGCAGTGCTGCACGTTGCCCCCGTCGGAGCGCAGCCCTACCATCAGGAGGGTCAAGGGGGGCGTTGCTTTCCCGGAAACCCTCTCTGAGACTATGCGTGTACGACCTCGGTGGGGCTTTGCTGCACAACGCTGGCATGAAACCCTGGGCGGGCCGCCCCCTCCCTGACCCTTCCCCGCTGGGGGAGGGAACCGGGCTCCTCCCCTCAGGGAGGGGGTTGGGGAACCCCGGTTTCCCCGTATTTTTACCTCAGACAAGGTTCGACAGCGGGCATGTCTACTACTTAAGGAGTTTGATTCGTGGCACAGCACTGGACCATTGATGCAATTCCCGATCAGAAGGGCAAGCTGGTGGTAATTACCGGCGCCAACAGCGGAATTGGCTTTGAAGCGGCGAAGGCCCTGGCGGGCAAAGGGGCCCATGTCATCCTCGCCGTGCGCAGCGACACGAAAGGTCAGGCCGCCGTAGAGAAGATCCGCGCTGCGTATCCGCGGGCGCAGGTCGAGTTCGACATCCTCGATCTGGCCGACCTGGCCAGTGTGCGGTCCTTCGCGGAGCGCTTTGTGTCGCGCTATGCCGCCCTGCCGCTGCTTATCAACAATGCCGGGGTTATGGCGACGCCCTACCGCCGCACCGCCGATGGCTTCGAGTTGCAGTTTGGCACGAACCACCTGGGACACTTCGCCCTGACCGGTTTGCTGTTGCCGGTGATCCTGGCTGCGCCGGGAGCGCGAGTGGTGACGGTGAGCAGCATGGCCCACAGCTTCGGGCAGATCAATTTCGACAATCTTGACGGCTCGAAGGGCTACCAGCGCTGGATGGCCTACAGCCAGAGCAAGCTGGCCAATCTGCTCTTCGCCTACGAGTTGCAGCGGCGCTTTGCGAGCGCGGGGGCCGGGGCGATCAGCCTGGCCTGCCATCCGGGCTACGCCGACACCGAGTTGCAGAAGGTTGGCCCGCGGATGGATGGCTTCGCCCTCGGCGAACTGATGTCGGGGATGTTGAACCGCGTCTTCGCCCAGAGCGCCGCGATGGGCGCCCTGCCGACGCTCTATGCTGCCACGGCGCCCGAGGCCCACGGTGGCGACTTCATCGGCCCCGATGGACTCGGCGGCGCTCGCGGCTACCCGGTGCCACAACGCTCCAATGCTCGCTCCTACGATCCGGCGCTGGCGCGCCGGCTCTGGGAGGTCTCCGAGCGACTTACCGGCGTGCGTTACGCCTTCCCCGCCGCGGTCTACGCAGCGGATTGACGCCCGGGAGGGTTGGGGGCCGCGCTTCTGAACCCGTGGGGTAGAGGGTAGCCGGGAGGGCGCAGCCCTCCCAAACCCTCCCCTCAGGGAGGGGATATGGCGAAACCCGGTTTCCCCATGTCCCAACCGCTGGTGAGAGCGGCTGGCGCCCCCACAGGCAGGGGTTCAGGGGCGGACAGAACGTATGAGCGCCGACGGGCGTTATGGCGCTGGGATGCGCTGCCTGGTCCTCACCCCCTCCCCCTCTCCAGCGAAGCTGGAGAGGGGAGACCAGAGCCATGCGCGGG
>OGCL01000495.1_pt1 | contig 41713 bp, 35 predicted proteins | sample 1570041 | NCBI WGS metagenome assembly OGCL01 (sample SAMN06266162, study PRJEB24511) | hot springs metagenome | isolation source: Hot spring water | place: South Africa: Limpopo | collected 2015-06-22 | reverse complement strand
ATTTCCTCATCTGAAAGCAGGACATCTATTTTTCTTTCTGGTATATCTATCTTTATCTTATCACCATCCCTCAAAACTGCAATTGGACCTCCTTCCATAGCTTCAGGGGAAATGTGACCAACGCAGGGACCGCGAGTGCCGCCCGAAAATCTCCCGTCAGTTATAAGGGCAACCGACTCGCTAAGCCCCATACCAACGATAGCAGATGTTGGTGAGAGCATTTCTCTCATTCCGGGACCGCCTTTCGGTCCTTCATACCTTATGACGACAACATCTCCGGATTTAATTTGTCCCTCAATAATAGCCCTCATAGCAGACTCTTCTGTATCAAAAACCCTGGCTATCCCTTCGCAACTCATCATATTTTTACTGACTGCCGTTTGTTTTACAACAGCTCCATCAGGGGCGATATTTCCAGTTAGTATAGCAATGCCTCCCTGCTGGTGATATGCCTTGTCTAATGGTCTGATAACAGATTCATCAAACACTTCAGCATCTGCTGCAATTTCCAATATATCCTTGCCTGAAACTGTCGGGTTAGCTTTAAGCATCCCTTTTAACCTTTTTAAAACGGCGCTGATTCCGCCAGCGTGATCAAGGTCTTCCATATAGTGCTCGCCACTTGGAATCATGTTGCAGATATGCGGGGTTTTCAAGCTAAGGTTGTTGAAGGCAGTGAGCGGCAATTCTATGCCGGCATCATGTGCTATTGCAGGTATATGCAAAACCGTATTAGTTGAACCGCCGAGCGTAAGGTCAATAATGATCGCATTTTCAAAAGCATGGCGAGTCATTATTTTTCTGGCTGTGATTTTCTCATTAACAAGCTCGACTATTCTTTTACCGCTCTCAAAGGCAATCCGTTTTTTCTGAGCCAGAACAGCAGGTGCAGTTGCGCACCCCGGCAGACTCATTCCAAGCGCTTCTGTTATACACGCCATAGTATTTGCCGTATACATTCCTTGGCAGGAGCCAGCACCTGGACAGGCACATTGTTCAAGGGCATACAACTCTTCTTCCTTTATTAAACCTTTCTTATATTTCCCTACCGCCTCAAAGGTATCGCTCGTAAGATTCAGGCGTCTGCCTTTATAATGCCCAGCAAGCATTGGACCAGCAGTAACGACTATCGCTGGTATATCAAGCCTCCCAGCAGCCATGAGCATGCCCGGGGTTATTTTGTCGCAATTAGTAATCAGAACTATACCGTCGAACTGGTGGGCGTTAGTAATAGTTTCTATCATGTCAGCAATCAGTTCCCTTGATGGCAGGGAATAATGCATACCGCTGTGACCCATAGCAATGCCGTCGCATATCCCTGGGATACCGAAAATAAAGGGATAACCTCCACCGCTATGAATTCCCTTTTCGACAAATCTCTCAAGGTCACGCATGGTAATATGACCCGGAATAATGTCTGTAAAGCTGCTTGCTACCCCGATAAAGGGTTTGCTCATCTCACCCGGAGGCATCCCAGTAGCAAATAATAGGGCGCGATGTGGCAATCTCTCAATTCCTGTCTTTATGGTGTTGCTTCTTAAATTCATCTAAATCCTCACTTAAAGTTTTTTATGCCGCTGCGTGTTCCAAAAACAGAATTAATTTATGCATACAAACCGATTTGCCACTATAAAATATAATTGGAAAAAATTTTACTAACGTAAAAACTCAGATAAACTAAACGCTCAGGTTTTAGAGAACTGTTTTTTATATTCCCGAATCAGCTTGGCTATCTGGTCTTTTTTGTAAAGTTTCTCTTTCTTCAAGCGCTTTCTTTCGAGTTCTTCCTCATCAGTGAAATAATGTTTCTTCTCCATCTCTGTAATGATTCGGTCTAATTCTCTGTGTTCATTGCAAATCTTTCTGAATTCCTCATTCTGATTTTTTAAGCTCTCAATAATCTCCTCTTCCCTCATAGCCCCCCCTTAATGAAAAATTGATGGAAATCAAAACGCAGAAATACAATATAATTTAGCATTAAAAGCAGTTACACAACAAGTGATTAATATTAATCAAAAAAATGCTTGACAAGCACCTGAAAATTTAGTATAGTTAAATCAAAGGGTAAGGCTTCACAAAGGTGGTGGTTTTGCTCCTTTCTCCCAAAGTCTTTTGGATGTAACCTTTAGATGTAAGGTCGTAAGATTTAGCGTCTCAAGATGTAAACCTTTAAGATTCACCGGGAAGAAAGGATGCAGGCACCACCTTTTTTGGTGCTTCGATTTTCCTCCACTTTTTTCAAAAAGTATCCTGCCAAATATGATCCCCATTGTTTTGCGACACTTTCTTTGTTATTATAGGTTTATTTTACGAGAACAAATGTCACAAGAAATAATCATAACAGGCAGATGGGATATCAAAGAACTCGACTCCCTTTTTCTTAAAGCCTCCTTTATTGACAAACCTGATGAGCGGATAGCATTTCTCTCTGAACATTTTTTAGGCATTTCCTATCAAGGGCACACCTTAATTGGTAGCCCTGAAAATCAGGAGGTGTTTGTTATCAACCTTGAAGCAGTTGATTGCTTTACCTACCTCGAGTATATTGAAGCCATGAGATTATCAGATTCTTTTTCTGCTTTTAAAAAAAACTTGAAAAGGATAAGATATCAAGGCGCTGCAGTTGACTATCTGACAAGGAACCATTTCTTCTCGGACTGGATTTCATACAATGCTGACCTCGTAAAAGATGTAACAGAGAAAACAGGTTGTGGTAAAACTTCAACCAAAAAAAAGCTTTTGAATGTGCAAGACGATGGAACTTTTTACCTGCCAGGCATTGAACCCAGAATACGAGAAATAAAATTTATACCCTCGTCTCTTATTGACGATGAGATAATAGCTGAACTGAATATTGGCGATTATTTAGGCATTTATACAGAAAAACCAGGATTGGATGTCTCTCATGTAGGAATTCTCATCAAAAATGCAGGTAATATTGTCTTAAGGCATGCTTCGTCAAAACATAAAAAAGTAATCGATCAGGACTTGCAGAAATATATTATGGACAAACCTGGTATAGTAGTGCTAAGACCCCTTTAATAAAATAATTTTCCATCAATGCTCCATCGATATAAAAATTCTGAAGCAGCCTTTTCCCCAGCATTTTTGGGATATTGGGTTTTGCTTGAATGATCTTTTAATGCATGTAATGATATCTTAATCTCAGCCTAATTTTTGTTGTTTTCCAAGTTTAATCCCTGTCATGGTTATCCATTGGCCATCAACAATTTTTTCGATAAAGTTGATGCCGCACCCTTCGTATGTCTTGACTACATCATGTTCCTGACCCTCAATAATGCCTGAAAATACTACAATGCCGTTATCACATAAACGAGATATTATTTTGGAGGCAAGTTCTATCAATACATTAGAAAGCAAATTGGCAACTATGAAATCAAAGGTATCTTCAATATCAGTCAGTCCATTACACTTAATTGTTACATTTTTTAGATTATTGAGTTCCATATTCCTTCTTGCTGCCTCAATAGCCAGGGGGTCTATATCTAAGCCAACCGCTTCACTGAATCCTAGCTTTGATGCAGCAATTGCGAGTATTCCTGTGCCTGTGCCGATATCAAGAAACTTTTTTACACAGGGCATTCCCCGAGATAGTTTTTCTATAAGTATCAGGCATCTCATGGTAGTCTCGTGGTGTCCTGTCCCGAAAGCCATGCCCGGGTCTATTACTAAATTAATCCGTCCTGTTTTAGGCTCAAGCCAAGGGGGGATAATAGTTAGCTTATCTCCGATATCAAGGGGTTCAAACTTCTGTTTCCACGACTCATTCCAGTCTTTGTCGGAAATGTAGAGATAATCGAAGGAGAGTTCATGGGGCAACCCCGAATTTTGAAGCACCTTCTTAAAAGCTGTCAGTTCTTTCTTTACAATGTCAACATACATAGCATCAGGGAAATAAACTATAAGTGTCCGCTCGCTTACAATAATGCCTAAACAACCAATACCTGCAAGTCTTTCAATTAAGGCATCTATTGAGTCTTCCGATATTTTGATATTAAATTCGTAATAACCCATTCTATGAACCAACCGCTGTATAGCTCAACTTTTTTGCGAGATACCTTCCAGTATAAGATTCTTTATTTTTTGCGACCTCTTCAGGCGTTCCAATCGCAATTATTTTACCGCCATCTTCTCCTCCTTCGGGTCCTAAATCAATTATGTAATCGGCAGACTTTATTACATCTAGATCGTGTTCTATTACTATGACAGTATTGCCCATTTCTACAAGGCGATTTAGGACATTAAGCAGCCTTTGAATATCCACAAAGTGCAAGCCTGTTGTAGGTTCATCAAGTATATAAAGAGTTTTGCCAGTTGCTTTTTTCCCAAGTTCTTTGGAGAGTTTTAGTCTTTGCGCCTCACCGCCAGATAGTGTAGTAGCAGGTTGCCCCAAAGTTAGGTATCCCATGCCCATATCTTCAAGCAAACTGAGTTTTTGCTTGAGTAAGGGGACGGCTTGGAAAAATTCAAGAGCCTCTGATATGGTCATATCCAAAACATCGGAAATGTTCTTATTTCTGTATAATATGTTCAGAGTTTCTTTATTGAACCTTCTGCCTTTGCAAACATCACATGTCACATAAGCCTCCGGTAAAAAGTGCATCTCTATTTTTTTCTGTCCGCCACCCTGACAAGACTCGCACCTGCCTCCAGAAACATTAAAGCTAAATCTAGACTGTTTATAACCCCTTGCGCGCGCATCCGGCAAAAGAGAAAAGAGTTTTCTGACGATGTTAAATAAGCCCGTATATGTAGCAGGGTTTGATCTCGAAGTCCTCCCAATAGGGGATTGATCTATACAAATAACCCTATCTATCTTTTCGACACCTTCGATTTTTGAGCATTTCATCTGCAAAGAGCTTTTTCTGTCGAGCTGCTTAGCTATTGCATCATACAGGACATTAAATACGAGAGTGCTTTTGCCTGAACCAGAAACACCGGTGATACAACAGAATAACCCCAAAGGAATAGAGATGTCGATATTTTTTAGATTAAATTCAGACGCACCAATTATGTGAATATAATCGCGCGGCTGCCGCCTCTTTGAAGGCACGGGAATAGTCATTCTGTGGCTTATAAACTTACCGGTCAGGGAGTTTTCATCTCCCTTTATGTCATCTACTGTTCCAGATGCTACAACCCAGCCGCCATTTTTTCCTGCACCTGGTCCCATATCCAGAAGGTAATCTGCCCAATTTATAATCTCCTCATTATGCTCAACCACAATTATAGTATTGCCTGCATCCCTTATGCTCGAAAGGCTTTGGAGCATTTGATGGCAGTCTCGGGGATGAAGTCCGATACTCGGCTCATCAAGTATATATAATACCCCTGTAAGGGATGAACCCAATTGGTTAGCAAGCCTTATGCGCTGAGATTCTCCGCCGGAAAGTGTAAATGAATTCCTGTCAAGGGTAATGTAACCGAGTCCAACCTTTTCAAGAAACTGGAGTCTATCCAAAACCTCTTTGAGAATTCTTCTTGAAATAGCTGTTTCCCTTTCAGAGAGCCTAAGACCATTAATAAAGCATTGAGCCTCTCTAACAGTCATGCTTGCAAATTCCGCTATATTGACATCATTGATTTTGATGCTCAAAGCCTCTTTCCTGAGTCTTTTACCCCTGCAATCCTTACAGATAGTAGAAGACCTTAAGCTTTCTTGCTTATCATCGTCTTTATCATAGTTGAAATCAACGGGGAAAATGTCGCTGCCGCCCTTGAATCCCAAGCCTCTGCATTCTTGGCAGGCGCCATATTTGCTGTTAAATGAAAAGAGTCGTGGTTCTATCGCAGGATAACTCGTTGCACATTTTGGGCATGCGAGGCTTTTACTGAAAAAAATATCCCTCCCTTCATCTACAAGATTGATTATCACAGTATCTGAATACCTTAAGGATGTATCAATGGCAGTTTTTAAATGCCTGATTACTGAGTTTTTTATAATAAGTCTATCGATAACTATTTCTATGGTATGTCTCTGTTGTTTCTTTAACGATATATCCTGAGTGAGATCAACCATCCTGCCGTCAATTCTTGCCCGCACCAGTCCATCCATCCTCATTTGACGGAGTTCTTTTTTATATTCACCTTTTCTATCCCTCACTATGGGGACAAGAACCTGAATTCTTGTTCCTTGAGGCAAGGAGTTAACAGATTTGATTATGTTGTTTATATCCTGGGAGGCTATGGTAGTGCCGCAATTAAAGCAGTATGGAATTCCCATCCGGGTGTAAAGCACCCTCATATAATCATAAATCTCTGTAATTGTGCCGACTGTTGAACGGGGACTCTTTGAAACTGTTTTTTGATCTATGGCAATTGCAGGAGAGAGCCCTTCAATATGTTGAACATCGGGTTTCTGTAATTGTTCAAGAAACTGGCGGGCATAGTTTGAGAGACTTTCCACATACCTCCTCTGACCTTCTGCATAGATTATATCTATAGCCAGAGAAGATTTGCCTGAACCTGAGGGTCCTGTGATAACCGTTATTTTGTCTCTTGGGATAGTTACATCAATGTTTTTTAGATTGTGTTCTTTGGCACCCTTTATAACAATCGAATCCTGCATATAACCCTTTAATTTTCTTGACTTCAGCATGGGCTGAGTAAAACTTGTCTATGATTACCATCACTAACGCTCAAAACCTAAAAATAGCTATAGGAAGGGCTGTTTCGGAATTTTAATTTTTATAATCTACCATACCTGTCCAAAATAAATTCTTAATATACTTTGCAATCCGAGGGATATGATGCGATTTCTGGAGCCAAAGCCGCGGGTAACCTCAAAGAGGTTGAAGACGAAGCGGAAGCCTCAACTGCCGACACTCCAAAACTAAGTATGAAGTCTCCAAAGGCTTACCCGTCCACGAAGATAGTTCTTTGCGTGTCATATCCCTTCTTGAATATTATTTTTGACACTAGTGATAATCTACAAATTTTATTTAAATTGTGCTTTTTTAATAACGCAATGCCTTTAGGTAAAGTTTCTTTTATAAGGGGTAGTATAAAAATCCTTCACCAGCCCTTCCTGCCTAACTTCTCGATTTTGTGAAGCTTTTTTGTTCTATCGCCGCTTTTGGCTCAAAATACAATTATTTTTGATAGAATCTCGACTTATTATCTTGAATCTGTCCAATGATGATGTTATAGGTCAAAAGAAGTTTGCCAAAACTTCAGATCCATGCAGCTTTGTGATTGGTGGTATATTTCTCTTTATTCGTTCCCTAATCGGTCTCTACTGATTTAAGTAATGCAGTAATCTTGCCGATAGATATGGTGGTTTCCATCTTCACTGGGACTCTTTTATCATCATCAGTCAGCCATATATACACATCACCCTTTTTCCTGAACAATCCGGCTGACTGGAGAAGGGGTTTTATAATGATTGTATTTACCTCCCTGTTTTCATAAACCGTTATTTTTTCCCTGCCAATGACCTTAACTTCTGCATTATAGAATTTATTGCTATCAAAAATATTTACATATATTGCCTTGCCAACCTCAAAAGGCATGGTTCGCACGTGATAGAAGCCAGAAACAACATCCCATAAAGTGGCATAAACTGAATTATGCTCGATTTTTTCACCTTTAAGGTGGTTAAAATATATTATTCTGTTATTTTTATTATCAAATATAATCTCTTTATTGCTTCTGTATCTACCTTCATGCTGTTTTATTTTAAAATTATTCGGCTTTCCATTTGTTAACTCGCTTCTGGCATAATCTTCGACTTTGTAAAAGGTAGATATAACAGGAGCTGAATTAGCCCTTGTTGTAATTACTATATTTCCCTTATTGTTAATTGCTTCAAAGGAAGCCTTCCCCACATATATCCCCATCCAGTAAATATCAAAGACGAGCAGTTCTCTCTCACCTTTAAGTATCAGACTGAGATTTTTTTGCCCAAAAGCATGACTTTCTGAGGAAAAAGACCTGTCGAGAGATATGGCACAAATCAGAAAGGATATAATTAAAGCAGCAAAAAGTCTTATAAAGCAATTCATGTTTAATAAAATCAAATGTTCTTTTAAATCTAAGGAAAAAGCTCATCAGGGGATAATCGCATACTTTAGTCCTTCACCCCTTGAGAGTCTTTCAAAAGGTATTGTTATATCTTTCAGAGGGTAGGATCCGCTTATGAGAAGCGAAAGATTAAGGTTGCCCTTTAAAAGAGTCTGGGCAGTTCTGACATCTTCGGGATTGAAATGAAAAGAACCTCCAATAGTTATCTCATCATAGTGGAGCCTGCAAGTATCATAAGTTACTATAGTATCCTTCTTGCAACCGCCAAAAAGTATTATCTTCCCCCCCCGTCTGACATACTTAATAGAGCGTTCCCAGACAGCTAATTGGCCAGTGCATTCAAAAACAAAATCAACTCCGATTCCGTCAGAGAAAGATTCAATGGTTTCGTCAATATTTGAAGGGGTGATTACCATATCTGCCCCCATTTTTTTTGCGATTTCGAGTCTTTCCTGTTCCAGCCCGGTTATAATTACCTTAGCACCGCCTAATTTCAGCAATAAGAGGTGTAGTAGCCCTATTGGTCCTGCGCCGATTATAAGGCACAACGAATTTTTGATTTCCTGATTATTTAATCCATGGACAACGCAAGATAAAGGTTCGAGCAAAGCTGCTTCTGCAAAGTTAATGTTAGCAGGCTTGTGATAAACATTTTGTTGTACGATATGAGAAGGCAGCAAAATATACTCGGCATAGGCGCCAAGAATTTTAGAAGCCATTATACTCTCACAAAGATTAAATGCCTTTTTTCCACAGTATTTGCACTTCAAACAGGGAGCAGTATGGACAGCCATTATCTCTTCTCCCTCTTTGAATTTATCAACACCGATACCGACTTTGGCAACAGTTCCTGAGAACTCATGTCCAAAGGGTCCTGGCATTGGGATAAGGGGATGTCCTCGCAAAAATGCTTTGAGATCTGTCCCACAGGTAAGGGCAGATCCTATTTTTACGAGTAACTCGCCTCTGCCGGGCTCTGGCACAGGCACCTCTCTTAATTCAAGGACACCAGGCTTTATAATATAACAGGCAATCATTGTTTGATTAGGATAATAAATTTTATAAAATTAGGCAATTCTAATAAGTAGTGACCCAAATTAAGCTATAGAAAATTGTCATTGCGACCAAAAGCGACGTGAAGGGGAAGCCCCTTCGACAAGCTAAGGTTGACATTTGCGAGATTGCCACTAACCCTGAGATTTCTCGCAATGACTTATAAATCAGTCTATTTAGTGTTCTAATGCTATTTTTTGGTAGTAATCTATGTCTTTTGTTTATAAGTTTATATCTTGTTATTCTTTGTCTTAACCAGAAAATCCACCCTTAGGAAAAGCAATGTTGAACATTTGTCATGGTGAGACCTTCAATAAGTCAGGGACAGGCCTGTTGAACCATGACTTCCCTCTCACAACACTGAATTATCAAGTGAATACTTGAAGTTTGCCCACAAAGGCAGCAAGCAGGGAATGTCCATTAATAAAACTAAAATTATTATATTTTAATATAGAGGATAAGTTCAACCTAACCTGACCTACCCAAAAGATCGTCAGTGAAACTTTTTAGAAGAATCCAAAATCTCTTTGCAATGGGCGAGATTGCATCACCAATCTTGACATAACAAAATTTAATTTTAACATTTAATTTGTCGATTATAAAATTCTGTAACAGTCCTACCCATAGCTAAATTCGGCGAGCTACCGCTTAAAGATTACAGCAACGGTATTATGTTATAATTTTATATGGCAATTCGCAAAATAAGAACTTATCCAGATGATGTCCTAAGAAAAAAAGCTCTCCCTGTTGAGAACTTTACAAGTGAAACTAATAAATTTATAGATGAAATGATTGAAACTATGTATGCTGCCTCTGGAATTGGCTTGGCAGCCCCACAGGTAGGTGAATCCCGAAGGATAATAGTTATTGATTCACAATGGAGAGACAATGGGCAACCATTCATAGTTTTAATTAATCCTGAAATAATCGAAAAAGAAGGGGTCATAAATTCTGAAGAAGGCTGTCTTAGCGTTCCTAAACACCTTGCTACTATAAAGAGAGCTGAAAACATTCTTGTAAAAGGGTTTGACAGGGATCAAAGACCTGTTGAAATTGAGTGCAGTGGACTCCTCGCAAGGGTGGTTCAGCATGAAATTGACCACCTGGATGGGATATTATTTTTTGATCATCTCAGTTCTATTAAAAAAGAGTTTTTTAAAAGAAAGTATCTCAAATCAGTCGGTCAGCTTTAGCCTGTATTAAGTGCTTTTTTAATATTACAGCGAGCCTTTTCTGCAGGGTGCTGCCTGATAGCAGATTAATTGTTCAGGCGTGAGGTCTCTTGTGTCAATTGTATTCTTTGGAACCCCTGACTTTGCAGTCCCCTCCTTGAAAGCCCTGATAAAGGCGAAGGAAGATATTGCCTTGGTGGTCACCCAGCCAGACAAATTTAAGGGCAGAGGTCATGTACTGTCATATCCACCCATAAAAGAACTTGCTCTTTCAGAAGGCATAAAAATCAGTCAGCCCCATAGTATAAATAACGAAGCCTTTTGCAGGGAGCTTTATAATATCTCTCCCGAGTTCATTGTGGTAGTAGCTTATGGAAAGATTCTCCCTAAAAAAGTGCTATCTATACCACTAAAGGGGTCTTTAAACGTCCATGCATCCCTTCTTCCGAAATACAGAGGAGCTGCGCCTATACAATGGGCATTGATTAATGGTGACACGGTAACCGGCGTTACCACTATTCTTATGGATGAGGGTCTTGATACAGGCAATATACTATTACAAAAGAGTGTATTTATAGATGAAACTGATAATTCAGAAACCCTTTCCAAAAAACTCTCGACACTGGGAGCGGAAACCCTTATTGAAACAATCTATGGGCTGAGGCTCGGCAGCATAGTCGGGATTCCTCAGCCTGAAGATGCAAGTTACGCACCGCAGCTCAGAAAAAACGATGGTAGGATAAAATGGCATCAGAAAGCTAGCGAACTGTGCAATTTTGTAAGGGCTATGTTTCCTTGGCCCTCAGCTTACACTTATCTGAATAATGAGCGAATAAAGCTTTTAAAAGTAAAATCCCAGCAAGGTGAGGGGATACCGGGAGTAATAAAAAAGGCAACCGAAGGAGAATTAATAGTAGGGACAGGAGAAGGTCTTTTGAAGATAGAAGAACTTCAACCTGAAGGCAAAAAAATAATGACTGCATCTGCCTTCCTGCAGGGCAGAAAGCTCAGGGAGATACATGATAGGTTTGATTAGGGGAATATTACTAAAAATGGGATATCCCCTTGTAATGATTTTTGGCTCCTTTTTCAAAAACAAAAAAGAAAGGCTTCAACTCAGGATAATCGAGCTGAATAACCGACTCGTAAAGGCTGAATGGTCGAGAAATGGTTTCAGGCAAAAGAGAATTAAAATCCTGTTGCTCTTACCTCAATGTGTGCAGGCGAGTTCCTGCGATGTTAGGATAACAAATAAGATACATAACTGTAAAAGATGCGGTTCTTGCGCTATAAGCAGTTTAATTGGGGTTGCCGAGGAGTATGATTTGAAACTTTTTGTTGCTACAGGAGGCACTATAGCAAGACGTATAGTAATGGACACACTACCAGATGCTATTGTGGCTGTCGCCTGTGAGAGGGATTTAAGCACAGGTATAATTGATACATATCCCATTCCTGTAATTGGTATTACCAATGAAAGGCCAGCAGGTCCCTGTTTCAATACTATTATTGACGAGGAAAGAGTCAGGGAGGCAATTGAATTCTTCGTAGGTGGGGTCAGACTTGACTATTGACTTTCTTCAGTTAAAGGCACAATTTCCCTCCTAAGCCACAAGAGGATAGCTAATCCTGGTAGGGCAACAAGAGTTGTGATGAAAAAAAAGGCTGCCCAACCAACGGACTCCACAAGAAAACCAGATGTAGGGGATATAAATATCCTTCCTATTGCAGCAAGGGATGATAGCAAGGCGTATTGAGTAGCGCTGAAGCGGCTGTTACAAAGCGACATCAAAAGGGCAACAAAGGCAGAAGTCCCCATGCCACCGCTCAGATTCTCAAAAGCTATAGCAAAAACAAACATTTCATAGTTTTTCCCAATGTATGCAAGCAGCATGAATGAGAGATTTGAGACTGCCTGAAAAACTCCGAATAGGAGAAGTGACTTAAAAAGCCCTAATTTAACCATTATCGCACCTCCTAAAAAAGCGCCACCGATCGTGCACGCAAGTCCAAATCCCTTATTTATAGTGCCAACATCACCTGCAGAAAACCCAACCCCCCTAATAAGAAAGGCGGTCGTTAGAGAGCCTGCATAAGCATCTCCCAGCTTATAAAGAATGATCAACAATAGTATCAATAAGGCATATCTGCGCTGAAAATAATTCTTCATGGGTCCAATGACGGCATCTTTGAGATTTTTAGGCGGCTCAACTACTTTGTCTGGTTCGGGTGCTACAAGAGTCGAGAATATACCTATCAGCATAACTGAAGACATTAGAAGATATGTATTGTTCCAGTTGATGTGCTCTGAGAGTATGAGGGCAAAGGCTCCAGAAATTAATATAGCAAGACGATAGCCAAAGACGAATACTGCGGCTCCTGCGCCTCGCTCCTTTTCACGAAGAACATCAGTTCTGTATGCGTCAATTACTATGTCTTGAGAAGCTGATGTAAAGGCTATCATCAGGGCAATTACGGCTATTAAAAATGGGACTTGCTGAGGTGAAAACATTGACATCAAAGCAATGCCAAGCATAAGACAAATCTGAGTTATAAGAATCCAGCCGCGCCGCCTCCCAAGCCATGGGGGGACGAAACGATCCATGAGGGGTGACCAGAAAAACTTTAATGTATATGGAAAACTAACCAGTGCGAAAATTCCGATTGTCTTGATGTCAACCCCTTCAACGGTCATCCATGCCTGAAGGGTTCCCCCTGTTAAAGAAAGAGGCAATCCTGAAGAAAAGCCGAGAAGGGTTACAACTGCAATTCGCCTGTTTTTGAAAACGTTTATATATGGGGAAATGCTAAACTTCATAAAGCCTAACAGGCAAACACCCTTTGAACTCAGACCTGCCCATTAATAGGGCGGTGACGGCATGTTGATAGTATTCTGATTTATCATAGGCTGCTATAAGAACATCGGCATCTGAAAAGTGACTTAACACATAGGGGCTGCCAAAAGAAATAATTATTGATTTATCAGCTTTCTTCACAAACTCCCTAATCCTGTTTATTTCAAGTTCATCCAACCCCGAACTGCCTTTCCATGCAGAAACACTTGTGAAAATTGCAAATATAGCAATTTTCTGCAACTTTGCAGAATCATCAGAGATATTAGTGACATTCTTAAAAAAACTCCTCAGAGCAGAAATACCAGAAAAATCGATATCACCCGTAATAATCAGGCAGGAATCGTCGAGGTTTTTAATAGGCAGAACCTCATGACTGCTTTTAACAAGAGCGATGGATTTATCTATTATTTTTTTAGACAGGTTATCATTATGAATAAGATCAACCGTGGGTTTGGTAGAATGCCCCAGTTTTAGTTTTGTATTAATGATACAATCTATGGATGAATCGATAATTTTTTCATCCAGAACTCCTGCTTCAATAGCCCTTTGGATTTCACAGACAGTTTCTTCGACATTTTCGGGATGAAGAATAACATTCGCTCCTGCAGAGAGACATTTTGCTGGAATATTTCCTATATCCTTTAGCGCCTTCATATTAAGAGCATCTGTCAGTATCAATCCCTCAAAGCCAAGTTCCTTCCTCAGCAATTCCTTTATTGTTTTTGCCGAAAGGCTTGATGGTAGGGAATCTATAGCCTGAATACTTAAATGCCCGATCATCACTGCACTTACCTTTTCATTTATGGCTTTTTTAAAAGGAATTAAATCACTATCGTATATCTTATTGATCGACTTGGATATAACCGGAAGCGAGATGTGGGAATCTACCGATGTGTCCCCGTGACCTGGGAAGTGTTTGGCGCAGCTTATATGCCCTTCTCGTTCCAGTATGTTGATGAACTTTGAGCCAAACCAAGCCACTGTATCAGGGTCATCTGAGAATGCCCTTGTGCAAATAATCGGGTTGTCCGGATTTTTATTAACATCAAGCACTGGAATAAGGGGCATGTTGATTCCTGACTCTTTAGCCTCACCGGAAATTGCTATAATCATATCCTCAAGCATAAGGACATCTTCCTTGTTATTAATTTTAATTGCCGAGGCAACAGCCATATTGCAGGGGAAGTGAGTCATTCCCGTTATCTGCTGCCCCACACCTCTTTCAATGTCAGAAGCTATGAAAAGCGGAATCTCTGAAAGAGATTGTATTTCATCAATAAACGCAGGGACAATGTCTCTCTGCCCACCAAAAAGGATGAATCCCCCTATACCTTTTCGGACAAACTCAAAAATCCTATTCCTGTATTCATTATTAAGGACATTAGTTCCATCGAGTCTTGCTATGATTAGTTGATAGAGTTTTTTTGCTACTGTATTGAGATTTTTATGCATTGTGGATTGATGATTGAAGGGACTCATGCCTCAGTAACTGTCTCTTAATTTCTGAACCACAGGCAAAACCTCCTATAGAACCATCTGAGGCAATTATCCTGTGGCAGGGAAGGATCAGCAGTAAAGGATTTTGCTTAAGCGTTTGCCCTACTGCTCTATATGAAAAAGGTTTTCCAAGTCTCTCGGCGAGCCATTTGTAGGTTCTTGTTTCACCAAAAGGTATTTCCCTCAATGTAAGCCAGACAGCCTGCTGAAACGGCGTGCCCTTCATTAATTTAAAGGGTTGTTTGAATTCTCTTAATTCGCCACTGAAATAAAGTTTAAGCTCATGGGACATAGATGAGAATATCTTATCAGAACTATCCGAATTTAAGACAGGTTCCATAAAACGAATTTTGGGGTCAATATTCTTAAATTTATGATTATCTTTACTAATGTAAAGCTTTATGAGAAATTCACCGCTGAATATGCAATGCACATCACCGAGAATGCTTTTGAAGATTAAGGTTTTATATTGCATTGTTTAATGCTCCACAAAGGTAAAGTTTAAAGATTACTTTATCCATACCCGTCCAAAATAAATTCTTATAGACTTTCGAATCCGAGGGATATGACATGATTTCTGGAGCCAAAGCCATGGATAACCTCAAGGAGGCTTAAGACGCAGCGAAAGCCTCAACTGCCAATACTTCAAAACTAAATATGAAATCTATCAAATGCTTACATATGCACAAAAATAGTTCTTTGGCAAAGAAATCGTGTCGTATCCCTGCTTGAATATTATTTTGGACACCTGTGATCTTTATCCCAAATTTAGCGAAAGGTGTCGTATAAAAATCCTTCACCAACCCTTCCTATCTGACTTGTTGACTATGTGAAGCTTTTTAGTTCTATCACCGATTTTAGTTTGAGCTCCCTTGTAAAAATATACCGCTTTAGGGGGTATAATGATTTTCATGTCTCTTTGGAATTATAAACTTTTTTTAATTAGCTTAATTCATGTTACACTATCTCGTTTCAATTTTTGTTTGCCACACCTGCCTGTTTCTCAGAATAATAATTTCATAAGGGATATAGTATTTTATTAATCAGTGTATAAATCGACTGGTTTATTTTAAGAATTATTGTTTTAGTTGAGATAGCAAGGTATCGTATAATTAATCTCTGTATAAAAACAATTTAGGCTATACTTGAATGATTGCAAAATTTTTCAGGATTTTAATTTATCTTGTTATTTTGTCTATTGTTGGGATTGTCTCGGGGCATTTTACCTTCGAACTCTTAAGCTATGGCAGAACCGTTGTGATGCCCGACCTTACTGGCAAGAACATGGAGGAAGCTAAAAAGCTGGTTGCGTCAAAAAGGCTTAATCTGAGGCTGGACGGCGAGATGCACGATGTGCACTTACCGCAAGGATACATACTCAAGCAGGATATTCCTGCCGGCAATAAGGTTAAGGAGGGAAGAGAAGTAGGTATAATCTTAAGCAAAGGTCCAAGAATCAGGAATGTTCCCGATCTAACTGGCAATACCCTTGATGTTGGAGAAGCTATCCTAAAAGATAAAAACTTAAAAATAAGCAGGATTATATATGTCCATTCAGATCATGCAGAAAAAAATATTATACTGGCACAAAGACCAGAACCACATGAAAGCGGAGGCGATGCTTTCAGTGTAATAGTGAGCCTGGGAAAATTTCCGACAGAGGAGAACAGATGATTAAAATTGCCCCTTCTTTGCTATCAGCTGATTTTGCAAGATTATATGATGAAGTTAAAGCTGCAGAATATGCAGGTGTTGATATGCTCCATATCGATGTTATGGACGGACATTTCGTCCCTAACATAACAATAGGACCTCTGGTAGTGGAAGCCATAAGAAAGATAACCACCCTGCCTTTAGATGTTCATTTGATGATAGACGACCCTGATAGGTTTATAAACGATTTCGTCAGGGCAGGTGCGGATTTCCTGACAGTTCATGTGGAGGCTTCTACCCACTTGCATAGAACGGTGCATGCAATAAAGGAGAGCGGTATAAGAGTTGGGGTGTCCCTGAATCCAGCAACACCCCTTTGCAGTCTCGATAATATAATGGCTGATATAGACATGGTTCTGATAATGTCAGTCAATCCAGGTTTTGGTGGACAGTCTTTTATCCCTAAGATGAAGGATAAAATAAAGGCTCTCAGAAGGATTATTAGAGAAAGTGGCTACGGTGCTCTCTTAGAAGTTGACGGCGGGATTAAACTTGATAATGCAAGGGATGTTGCAAATGCAGGCGCCGATATACTTGTACTCGGATCCGCCTTTTTCAGCTCAGGAGATTATAAAGCCTTCATGGTAAAACTGAGAGAAAATCTTTTCATACAGAACGAGAATTGAGGAAGTCTATGGTTCAGGATAAGGTAACCAAGCTCATTAGCAAAGCTGAAACACTTAGGGCTAACGCCCAGTATGACCAATCCCTAAAGTTATACAAAAATGCTTTTGTCCTGAGCAAAAAATCTTCATATATAAATGGACTTATTGACTCAACCTTGTGCATCGCTGATATCTATCGCATAAAAGGGGACTTTAAAAAGGCTCTAGAAAAATACGATGAGGCTATCGAGATGAGCGATGCCCTTGGCTTTGAAATGACTGTAGCAGATGCCATGGTAGGGCGCTCTCTTTCATTAAAGGCTATGGGTTTATGGAGTGAAGCCTTTAGAAATATTAAAAAACCCCTCGCTTATTATAAAAAGATTAAAGATAAAAAAGGTATGGGGTTTTCGCTATGGGCTCAGGGTGCAATACTAAGGGTAAAAGGCGACATAACTGGTTCGATTGCAAAATTCAACGAGGCAAAAATATGTTTTTCCGAGATCCGGTTCAATTCAGGCATCGGTTATTCCTTATGCGGGCTTGGCGGCTCTTGCAGAATAGCCGGCATGAATGAGCAATCTATGGAGTATTATAAGCAAGCGAACAAAATCTTCACCGCCTTAAAGGATAAGTTTGGAAGGGCTTATTCTTACTGTGGTATAGGCAATGCTTACAGAATGATTAACGACCATGATATCGCTATGGATTATTTCAATAAAGCTTCTCAACTTTATGAAGAATTCGGTGATATTGTTAGCTATTCATATACACTCTGGAGCATGGCGAATGTTTTTAAAATAAAGAATGACATAGGTAATACGAAAATTTATTTGGACAAGGCTTTAAAAAATTTTCAAAAGACAAAGGATATGAGGGGAATAGCTTACTGCAGACTTACTCAAGGAGAGCTGGAATGGATGGGAGGTAATCATGCAAAAGCTGTAAAAATATTCAAATCAGCGCTTCAGATAACAGATTCTTATGACTTTGCTCTTGAAAGGTGCCACGCAAAATCCCTTTTAAATATAGCCGTTCAAATCAAAAAACATGGGGCATTAATAACAAAAACTCCCATCTCCGGATGTTACAAAAAGATCGGAGTTCAGAGCTATCCTGATAATATTCCATGCAAAATGCCATGACATTTTTTAACATCCCGAATACCTTGACCATAACACGCCTGATGATAATCCCTTTTTTTGTCGCTTCAATGCTTTCACAGAAATATCAAAATGCCCTGATACTTTTTTCTGTTGCCGCCATTACCGATATAATGGACGGTCTCTTAGCAAGGATGACTAACCAAAAAACCAGAATCGGTGCCTTTCTCGACCCTCTTGCGGATAAGTTTTTATTGCTCACATCCTTTGTAATGTTTACATTCTACGGATGGCTTCCCCTCTGGGTAACCATAATTGTATTAAGCAGAGATGCCCTTGTCATTATAGGTTGGTTGATAATGGTGATTTCTACCAAAAATAGTAAGGTTGAACCATCTATAACCGGCAAACTTGCAAATGCCTTTCAAGCTACTCTGATTGTTTACATACTTCTAGCAATAAATTTCGAGATTGACAAAACAATGATTATAAAACAGGTGGTCATTACTTTAGCGGCAGCATTAACAGTTTTTTCAGGCATTCAGTATATTTACAGAGGTTACAAAAGGTTAAATGAGAGATAGCAAGGGCGTGATATTAGAAGAAGTAGCTTCCCAAAGCCTTTCCGAGAAAGCAGGCATAAAGAAAGGCGATACTATAATCTCATTAAATGGAAATCCTGTTGAAGATATCATAGACCTCATGGTTAACTACAATGAAGAAAGTTCCCACTTCTCAATAAGAAGGGATAAAAAAAATCTCACTATCATAATGAACCCTCAGACCAGAGGACTCGGAAATCTGGGCATGACCTTCAAGCAATTTAAAATAATGACCTGCAAGAATAACTGCATATTCTGCTTCGTCATGCAGCTCCCGAAAGGGCTACGGAGGACCCTCTATCTTAAGGATGAAGATTATAGAATGTCTTTTCTTTACGGAAATTATATCACCTGCACAAACCTATCTGTTGAGGATAAAAAAAGGATAGCTCAACATAGACTTAGCCCACTTTATATATCTGTGCATTGCACCGACACCTCCATTAGAAATAAAATGCTCGGCAATCCCAATGCGGGTGAAATTCTCAAAGACATTAGTTTTTTTGCTAAAAATAGAATCCAAATGCACACCCAGATTGTCCTCTGCCCAGGGTATAACGATAATAATCATCTCTCCAAGACTATTTCTGACCTGCTCCGCTTTTATCCCCATGTGGCATCGATCGCTGTTGTGCCAGTTGGGCTAACATCACATAGAAAAAAGAAGATCAAGGCTGTTGAAAAGGAGGATGCACAAAATGCAATTGAGTTAATCAACAGATATCAAGTAAGGTTAAGAAGAAAATATGGTGAGAGTATTGTTTTTGCGTCTGATGAATTATACATTAAATCTGGAATCCCTTTTCCGCCGTTGGAACAATACGATGACTTTCCGCAAATAGAAAACGGGGTTGGGATGGTGCCCATGTTTCTGCGTCAGGCAAAGAAAGCCCGACTCAAAGATTGGACAAGTAACAATAAATCAAGATTCATTACCTTCACCGGAACCTCTTTTTTCCCCTATCTTTCAAGTTTTGCAGAGGTTCTCAAAAAGTCTGGGATAAATATAAACGTTTTTAAGATAGAGAATTCTTTTTTTGGAAATTCAGTCACAGTAGCAGGTCTTCTTACTGGAAGGGATGTCATAAAAAGCCTTTCTGATGCCGTCGAAAAACATGACATACTCCTTATACCTAATGTTGTTATGAAAGAAGGAGAGAATGTCTTTCTGGACGATGTTTCAGTCCACGATATAGAAGAAGTGCTGGGAGTCAAAACAGTTGTCATTGAATCTACCGTTGAAGGATTATTGAAAGGAATCAAAGATACAGCTACCAAGCACCTTTAGAGCCTCCTTAGAATCCCTCCAACTTTTCAGTTTCTGACTGATTATGTTAATATTACCAATTGTGGAACCGTCAAAAATATTCGAAGAATCTCAAAAATACCTGTTTAACACTTACAGCAGGTTCCCTGTAGTCCTGATCAAAGGGCGGGGCGCAAAAGTCTGGGATCTGGAAGGCATGGAATATCTTGACTTCACTGGGGGGATTGCCGTGAATATCCTCGGTCACTGTCATCCCAGCGTCGTTGTTGCTATACAAAAACAAGCCCAGAGGCTTCTGCATGTATCCAATTTATATCACATAGAACCTCAAATCAGACTTGCAAAGATTCTGGTTAAAAATTCTTTTGCTGACAGGGTTTTTTTCTGTAATTCAGGGGCAGAAGCCAACGAAGCTGCCATTAAACTTGCCAGAAAATACTCTAAAGAAACATATGGTGAAGGCAGGTTTGAGATTATTTCCGCTATAAATTCATTCCACGGCAGAACCCTTGGAAGTCTGACGGCAACAGGTCAGGAAAAATTTCAAAAAGGCTTTGAGCCTTTGGTTCCGGGTTTCAAATATATCCCTTTTGACGATGTCAAGGCTCTACAAGCTGCTATAAATGATAAGACTTGCGCCGTCTTTCTCGAGCCCATTCAAGGAGAAGGCGGTGTAAGGTTACCTGCTGATGATTACCTGAGAAAAGTTAGAGAGATATGCGATGAAAAAAACCTGCTGCTCATATTGGATGAGGTTCAAACTGGCATGGGCAGAACAGGCAAACTATTTGCTTATGAGCATTATGGCATGACTCCTGATATCATGACCCTTGCCAAAGGGCTGGGCGGAGGAGTGCCAATAGGCGCCATGCTCGCCACTGAAAAGGTGGCATCAGCCTTTCAACCCGGTAACCACGCCTCAACATTCGGGGGTAATCCATTGGTCTGTGCAGCCTCCATAGCAACTATTGGTGCTATATTAGAGGACGGTTTTCTTCTGGATCATTGCAGGAGAACCGGTAAACACTTCATCAGTGAACTCCGCATCTTAAAAGCAAAGCATCCAAACATTATTAAAGATGTCAGGGGATTGGGTCTCATGATAGGTGTTGAGTTGTCAATTGACGGTAATCAGGTTGTTAACGAATGTCTCGAGAGGGGAATTCTTATAAACTGCACGGCTGGAAACGTCCTACGCTTTACTCCACCTATTATAATTAAACCAGACGAGATTGATATATTAATAAATGAACTGCATGAGGTTTTCAGGAATATCTTATGAAAAGGGACTTTCTTGCTCTATGGGATATTTCTAACAGTGAAATTGATCAGTTATTGCAAAGGGCTGTTGAACTAAAATCTGGCGCCGATTTAAACAAATGTCCGCTTCTTGGCAAAAGCGTCGGCATGATCTTTGAGAAACCTTCTACACGAACAAGGATATCGTTCGAGGTGGGCATTTATCAATTGGGTGGTCAGCCCATATATATGAATGCAGAGCAACTTCAGCTTGGCAGGGGTGAACCTGTTTCAGATACTGCAAAGGTGATGTCACGTTATTTATCAGGGGTTGTAATGAGGACATACCTTCATTCAACAATAGAAGAATTTTCACGGCATTCATCTGTTCCTGTGATAAACGGTCTTTCTGATTTACACCATCCATGTCAGGCTCTTGCTGATTTGATGACTATTTATGAGAAAAAGGGCAAATTGGCGGGAATAAGACTTGCGTATATAGGCGATGGCAACAATGTCGCTAATTCATTGATTGAGGCTGCTATGAAAACTGGAATTAACCTGACACTTGCATGTCCCGAAGGCTTTGAGCCTGATAGCCTTATATTAGAGCGGGCAAAAAGTGTTCTCGCTTCTAAAACTTCAGGAAATATTTCGCTATTAAGAAATCCCCGTGAGGCTGCGGCTATGGCAGATGTGATTTATACCGATGTTTGGGTCAGCATGGGGCAGGAGCAAGATGCTCAAGCTAGAAGATTGAAGTTTAAGGATTATCAGATAAATTCTGAGCTTCTAACATATGCAAAAGATGACGCCATAGTGCTCCATTGCCTGCCTGCCCACAGAGGCGAAGAGATTACCGATGAGGTGATTAACTGCAAAAATTCCGCCATATTTGACCAGGCAGAAAACAGATTACACAGTCAAAAGGCGCTTCTTGAATTTCTAATTGCATCATAGCTCTTTGATGGATTATTATGCCCCTCAGCAGGCTCCTCAATCTCTTATTCCCATCACGGTGCCCCCTGTGCGGGAATATATCAAATTCATATATATACAATCCTATCTGCACCCATTGCTGGGGCTTCATAAAAAAATACGATGGTCCTGCATGCAGAATATGCGGCATCCCCACCATATCTGACCAGACAATCATTTGTGAGTCCTGTGTAAAAGGACAGCCTTTCTCTAAAATCCTCTATTACGGCTTATATGAAGGAACATTGAGAAAGGCTATTCACCTTCTGAAATTTAACGGACTTAAAAGACTATCAAAGCCTCTTTGTAGCCTGCTGATAAAGCTACCACTCCCTGAAGCCGATATAATAATCCCCGTTCCCCTTCATTTAAAAAGATTAAGGGAAAGGGAATTTAATCAAACTGCACTAATAGGATACCAACTCTCAAAGGAACTCGGGATTCCCATGATAACAAACTGCCTGACAAAGGTAAAGGAGACGCCTGCTCAAACATCGCTAAAGAGAGATGAACGCCTTAAGAATGTGAAAAAGACTTTCACAGCCCTAAAAAGCATGGATAGCAAGAATGTTTTGCTTATAGATGATGTAATTACAACAGGCGCTACTGTGAAGGAGTGTTCAGATGTCCTTAGAAAGGCGGGTGCCAAAAACATTGTAGTTCTGGCATTGGCTCACTCGACACCCTTTGAATTGGAAAAAAGCTACAATCCGCCAATGAATGATTGATTAGTGATTAGCCCAGAATTGTCATTAGCCAAAAATACTATAAAAATCAAATCGTTTTTGTTATGGCGGTCTTTGGAAAAAATGACAATTCTTGATTAAGTAAATGTTGCGTCTTGTCATTCTTCGGGAAACAGGAATCCAGAAAACATAAAGCAAAATTATAATAAAATTTTTCGATTATAAAAATCCTTCACCAGCCCTTCCCATCGCTATTTTTGGGAGAGAGTCAGCCCTTGACAAGCCGTTGCTTAAAACACCAAATTGTTTCTATCCCTATTTTTGGGTTTCTCCCTAAACAATCATTACGTATTGCTTATTGTATGGGGCAGCAGAGCAGTGCGTTAATGTATTTAATAATAAACAATTGTTTATTATTTATATATATTTGTAGATTTATATTTATTTCTTTTTTCTGATCAAAAATTTATATGAATTATTTATTCCGAATTTTCAAGTATATTGAAGTCGTAGAAATTATTTTTGGCTGATATCAAAAATTTGTAAAATCATTCTGATATTTTTTTGTTGACAAATATTGAATTATGATTTATAATTTTTAAGAAAGGATTAAAATATGCTGAAAACTCTTTTTTCTTCTTCAACGAGAGCTGATGTGCTGACATTGCTTTTGAATAATCCGAATGATAAATTCTATATCAGAGAAATAGCAGCTAAGCTTAAAAAAAATCCTTCAGGCGTAAAAAGGGAGCTTGACAGACTCCAGGAGATGGAACTCGTGATTAGTGAAAAAGTTGCAAATTTAAAATATTTCAGCGCTAATAAGCAGTCTCCTCTTTTTTCAGAATTGAAAAATCTTATAGCCAAATCGCTTGGATTTGTAGGCGCCCTCAAGAGTCATTTAAAAGGAAATTCTGTCAAGGCTGCTTTTATTTATGGCCCCTTTGTTGAAGATGAGGAGGCATCATCTGTTGATTTGTTTATAATTGGCTTTTCAACCCCTGCTCTCCTGATTGGGTTGCATGAAATCGAGGGAAAATTTAACAAATCTATAAACTGTTATTTTCTTGATGAAACTGAATATAAGATTAAAAGGAAAAAAGATGCAACCCTGAAAAGGATTCTTCAGGGCAAAAAGATAAATCTTATAGGAAGATTAAAATAAAAATCAGGGCAGGTTTAGAATTACGATTAGTATTCTGCATGTCTGACAGTTTGAATCAAATGGAATTTGTTAAGTGAAGCGTTTTGCTAATAGCTGTCAGCAGTATGAATCAGGCTCTGGTGACTATAATTGCCCAAAGAAATCTAATCCTTTAAATAATTTAAGCAATATATGCATATTATTTCGGCATGATAGAGTCTCATTGAGCATGCCTTTAGGTATGTGATTAAAGTTTCAACGTTTTGCCAAATTTTTAGAATTGCCTTGTTTTATCAGGATGCAGACTAAATGTCTCGGTTTTTTCTATGTGCTGCCTGATAAACAGGCATAATCGAATTTGAGGCAAGAAGGGAGGTGAAAAAAATGGCAACAGCCAAAAAGGCACCGGCAAAAAAAGCGGCAAAACCCGCTGCCAAAAAAACAGCTAAGAAGAAATAAGGCAGTAAGTGTAAAAAACTCAAAAATAAAAAAGGAATACTCGCTTGTTGTAGGCTGGCTTTCGGAAATAGAGGGTATTCCTTTTTTATTGACGTAAATTGATGACCTTGGCGGTTACGGCATCAGTTTCTGAAAATTCTGAAAATATAGAATCTGACGCTATAGTGAATGAATCAGGAGATGAAAGAAGCTTTTTTAGAAAATTTATATTTGCAGTATGACCTGCCTTCTCCAGAATAATATGCCCATCAATAGGGTATCCTGCCAATAGAAAATCACCCATTGCATCAAGTATTTTATGTCTTACAAACTCATCTGAAAACCTGAGTCCCTCAGAATTTATAATTCCATCATCTCCGACTATAATTGCATTGTTTAGTGAACCGCCTTTGGCAAGTCCATTTTTTCTAAGCTTTTCAACATCGCTCAAGAAGCCAAAGGTTCTCGCTGGTGCGATGTCACTGATGAAATTCCTTTCATCTATATCAATAGTAAGTTCCTGCTGCCTTAAGAGGCGGTGATTGAATTGTATATAATAAGAAATGCGGAACCCCCTGTGCGGAAGTGCTATAATTTTGGAATGAGTGCTTTCATAAAACAATGGTCTGGTAATCTTGAGATAAGGTTTCTTCCTATTTTGTATTGTTATGCCAGCCTCAAGGATTATCCCGGCATAAAGAGTTGAACTGCCATCAAGAATTGGCACCTCAGGGCCGTCAATTTCTATAAGCAGGTTATCAATGCCAATTCCCGCAAGGGTAGCGAGAAGATGCTCGACTGTTCTTACCCTTGCACCGTTACGGCCCAAAGTGGTAGCAAAAGCGGTCTCTATTACAGAGTTGACATCAGCTTTTATTGATACCTCTTTGTCAAGCCTCTTAAAAATAATACCTGTATCGACAGGTGCAGGACAAAGCCTCACGCCTGCTTGCCTGCCGGTATGCAAACCTATGCCCTCGAAAAAGACCTCTGTAGATATTGTTCGTTGGAATCTCATGGAATATAGAGAATCGTAAAGCTGCCTTAATTGATTTTAAGCAATATCAATTTTAAGCAATAAGCATGCCAGAATAAAAATCAAAGAAATGAAATGCCCTATAGAAAAAATTTGTTGATTTATTTCTAAAATTGTGTAATTTTTGAGACACACCTTAATTAATGATTCACTTCTCCGCCTACGACCATTTCAGGGATTCTCAATGTCGGCATAGCATCAGATACCGGGACACCCTGGGCATCCTTTCCGCATGTGCCAATGGAAAAGCCAAGGTCTGAAGCCACCATATCTATCGACATAAGGGTTTCAGGTCCATTTCCGATCAGGGTAGCGCCCCTGACTGGTTCTGATATTTCACCATTTTCTATTAAATAACCTTCCTGCACCTCAAAAACAAAATCCCCTGTTACAGTATTTACCTGGCCGCCGCCCATTTTTTTCACGAACAAACCGTGGGAGACCGATTTGATAACTTCTTCGGGCGTGAGAGTGCCGGGAGCTATCAAGGTATTGGTCATACGTGGGATGGGTTTATGTTCGTATGACTGCCTTCTGCCGTTGCCTGTAGAAGAAGAGCCATTCTTGAGTGCAGTGTATATATCATACATATACCCCTGAAGTATTCCGTCCTTGACAAGAATATTCTTTTGCGAGGGAGTTCCCTCGTCGTCAAAACTAAAGGAACCTCTTTTTGAAGGAATAGTTGCATCATCAATAACAGTTATAACAGAAGACGCAATTTTTTTGCCAAGCTTTCCAGAATAAACAGACATGCCCTCGTGGGCAAGATCTGCCTCAAGTCCATGCCCTACTGCCTCGTGTATCATAGTGCCTCCCGCCAAGGAAGATACGACCACAGGCATCCGACCACCGGGCGCCCTTCTTGCGCTAAGCATCTTTACCGCCCGTTTTGCTGCTGTTAGAGCAACCTGCTCCAAAGGCAAAGAATCAAAAAGCTCCAAACCAATTAATCCGCCTATAGCTTCGTAGCCTGTCTGAATATTTTCACCATCAGTTGCAATCACCTGGACGATGCCTGTGGTATAGGTTCTCTCGTCATTAGCAAAAAAGCCTTGTGAAGTAAATGAAGTTATTTTTTGAATAGTATCTCTGTATATTACATTTACCTGTTTGATTTTTTGGTCAAACTTGCGGGCAATCTCATTTGCCCGTTTAACATGTTCAATTTTCAGAGATATAGGAATTTCTTCAGGCTTTTTCATTATCGGGAAGATTATATTTGGATATCTTTTTTTAAGGTCCATTGAGAAGTCAGCATGAGCATCTTCGGCAATTTTAGAGACAGTCCCGGCAATATCTAAAAGGGTTTGTTCAGAAAAATCGTTGCTATATGCATAAGCAGTTATCCCATTGGATATGAGCCTGATGCCAACCCCTGAATCCAAACCAGTCAATACCTTTTCAATCTTGTTGTCTTCAAGCTGAATAGTTGTTGATTGTTTATGCTCAAAGAAGATATCGGCGAACTGCCCCCCATTGACAAGAGTCTTTTTTAATATTATTTGAGCCATACCTTGACTTATCATTAACCCCGACCTCCACAATTTATCGAGTCCATTGACGTCGTTTCAAGTGTTGTTTCTATCTTTTTTCTTATTCACCCAAATTTTTCGATAAGAAGGGTTGTTTTGGGATTTTTATAATCGACGGATTTCATTTGGATTTTGCCTTATCTTTTTAATGCAAGGGCTTTTGCCGAAACTCTATAAAGCTTTTTTATACGGTGTCGTATAAGAATCCTTCGCCAGCCCTTCCTATCTGTCTTGGGGATTTACAGCGCTTTTTAGTTCTATCGCTATTTTTCGGCGATCCACATAATTTTTGACTACTCATACGCCTTTATGATAATCTAAAAACCTAAATTTTTCACATGTAGCTTCTATCTGCAATTTTTGGGGAGTCGTCCAATGGCAAGACGGCAGACTCTGGATCTGCTTATAGGGGTTCGAATCCTCTCTCCCCAGCCATAGATACAATAGATAGTTAATAGTGAATAAGCTAATCGTGTTTAAGAGATTTTAAGTATTTGGTTGTTGCTATTCTATCCACTATTCACTAAATACTATTGGCTTTTTAAGGTCCCATCGTCTAGAGGCCTAGGACATAGCCCTCTCAAGGCTAAGACACGGGTTCGAATCCCGTTGGGACTACTAACCCCGCTATTTTCTACCAGAAGCGTTGAAACGCGAAAAAAGATGGGTTTTATATTCAAAGGCATATTTCATGCAAGCTCTCATAAAATCTTTTTGCATCCTTGAGTTCTTTTATTTTACCTTTGACCCTGTCATAGTATTCCTTATACCAAGCAAGGTTGGATATTTCCTCAATTTCATCAAGCTTTTTATTTAGTATATCTATCATGGATTCTAATCTTTTTATTACTGTTAGCGACTTTACTCTCGTTTCTTCCCTTATCTGTTCTGATCGCCATCCTTTTAGCCAGAACCCAAGAAAAAATCCTGTCGCAAAAAACAAGGCTAATCGTGTTATCTTGCCTATGGAACCTCCGAATAATGCGGAGTTTGATATCAAACCCAAAATAGCAGCGCTTGTTCCAATAAGCCCCAAACTTTTCACTTCTAAAGATTTGTTTAGCCCCGGAACTGTTCTGTATATTATGGTTGAAAACCTATTTTTCATAGAACCAAAACCGATTCGGAATTTTTTCTCTTCCTTTTTTGAAATATGAAATCCAGACCTTATTTTGTGCAGAATTTCCACCTTTATTTTATTAAACGGCGAAACCGCAAAGACACCATAAACTTTCATATAGATTGAGAGTTTGTTTGTATGACTTAATTTAGACAATCTTTGAATGCCTTTGTCTAAGCTGGGGGGAACTATTAAATATTCAGCGATAATTTGTTTTGCCTCATTGCTTATATTTTCAGTGTCTAATAGTGAAAAAATTGCTGCCAACTCTTTATGAGGATTAGAAAGCGGCTCGATAGATGCAAAAAGCAACCCTGCGAAGTCGGTAAATTGGAGTTCCCTTAATTTAATATTTGCTAATAAGTTTTTAATATCCATAAATCGCTATTTCTTCATTTCTCCAAAGTTCAGGACTTGAGAGATTTTTGTGGTTACTGCACTACAAAAATTATATCACAAAATCCTTTTTCAGGCACTATTTTACCTAAATTTACCGATAAAGAGGGCTGTTTCAGAATTTTTTTAATCGCCGAATTTGGGATTTTAACTCTGCTTTTTGGTAAATCTCTCCCATAGCCTGTCAAAAATATCGTAAATGACAGGAACAACTATCAAGGTGAGGAATAGGGATGAAATCAGTCCTCCTATTGTGGTAATTGCCATTGGGGCCCTTGTTTCTGCTCCCTCACCAATGCCGATTGCTATGGGCATCATCCCGAAAATCATGGCAAAGGTTGTCATCAGAATTGGTTTTAGCCTTACAGGTCCAGCTTCAATCAGGGCGTCTTTTCTATTCATCCCCCTTGCTCTCAAAGTATTTGTATAGTCAACAAGGAGTATAGCATTTTTCTTCACAAGTCCCATCAAAAGAATAAGTCCTATCAAGCTGAAGATATTAATCGTATTGCCTGTTATAAGAAGGGCGCCAAATGCCCCGATGAAAGAGAGGGGCATTGATATAAGTATAGTCACAGGGTGTATGAAACTCTCAAATTGTGCGGCCAGTATCATATAAGCCATTACGACGCCCAATCCAAGAGCAAAAAGAAGATAGAAAAAAGACTCATCCATAATATCTGCCATTCCTTTATAGGAGGTCGCAAAACCGGATGGGAGAATCTTTGCCGCTATTGAGTTCAATTCATCCTTTGCCTGTCCCAACGGCTTTCCTTCGAGATTTGCAAAAAGTATTATAGCTCTCTGCCTGTCAACCCTGTTGATGACGCTTGTTCCTCCTGCCTCCTGGAGAGTGACGATATTGGACAATTCTATAAGCCTGCCGTCTTTTGCCCTGACATATATCCTGCCTATATCCTGTGGATTCGCCCTGTTTTCAGGATATAGCCTTGCCCTAACATCGTATCTTCTGCCCCTTGCATTATCTTTGAATTTAGCTACATCAAGCTCTCCGCCTATTAGAAAGTTGATTGACTCGGCTACGGTTGCTACATCTACACCAAGTTCGGCTGCCTTGTCCCTATTGATAAAAACCCTAACCTCTGGTTTTGCTGCTTCAAGGGTTGTATCTACATCAACTATGCCAGGCAACTTAGAGAATTCCGCTATTATCTGTTTTGAGTAATCCTGAAGAGCCGCCAAATCCCTGCCTTGCAAGCTGAATTGAATTGGCACCTGCCTGATGCCGCCTCCTATTAGAGATACATCTTCAACAGTTCCTTTCAATCCTGTTATTTCTTTAAATCTCTTTCTGACATCTCTCATAATTTCCTGTTGTTTCCGCTTTCTCTCAGCCTTAGGTTTGAGCCCGACAAACATAGATGCCTTGTTTATCTCCGCAGTCAGCCCGGAGCCCTGCGCGTAAAAGACCGTCTTAACCTCTGGCAGGCTCCTCACAATGTCTTCCGCCTGACGGAACATTTTGTCAGCTTCGTCCAACGAGTAATTGACAGGGGCTTGAAGTCTCACTATAAACCTGCCCTGATCCTCAGGAGGCAGAAACTCCTTTCCGATAAATTTTGTGATAAGAAGGCTGAAGACAAAAATGCCGACAGCTATGACCACAATCTTTCCCTTATGGTCTAATGCAAAAATGAGTAATTTTCTGTATGCTTCTTCAGTTTTTAAATATACATTGTCAAGTTTATTGGAGATTTTTGAGATAATTCCCCCTGATTTTTTTTGCTCTGTTTTCTCATCGTGCATCTTCAAAAATCTCGAAGAGAGCATAGGGGTCAAAGTGAAGGAGACAAGCAGTGAAACAAGAACTGCAAAGACGACTGTTAGGGCAAACTGCAAAAAGAACATACCCACAATCCCCTTCATAAAGGCAACAGGAAGAAATATCGCAACAATAGCAAGAGTTGTCGCCATGACAGCAAGGCCAATCTCGGATGCGGCAAAGGAGGCTGCCTGCATAGGGGGCATTCCCTTGTTGATATGCCTGTGAATATTTTCTATAACGATAATTGCATCATCTATAAGTATGCCTATGCAGAGAGACAACCCGAGCATGGTCATATTATTGAATGTGAAGCCGAAGCCGTGCATTATGCTGAAGGTTGCCAGGATTGAGGTAGGTATGGCAAGAGCGCTGATGAGGGTGATCTTCAGGCTCTTTAAAAATAAAAGGACGGCAAGGACGGCAAAAAAACCGCCATAGATGAGATGCGTCTGCACTTCATGAATAGACCTTTTAATGAAATGAGACTGGTCAAAGCTGACATCAAGCCTCATCCCGGGAGGAAGAGTCTTTTTAATCTTCTCCATCTCCAGTTTGACACGGTCAATTACCTCCACAGTATTTGTTCCGGATTGCTTCTGTATGCCAAGTCCGACCGCAGGGGCACCGCCAAATCTTGCAATAGTCCGCTTCTCTTCTACGCCGTCTTCTGCCCTGCCGATATCCTTGATTTTTATGGCTGATCCTTTGTTATAACCAACGATGAGCTCATTAAAATCGTCTATTGATGCCATTTCGCCTTTTATCTTGATTATGTATTCCCTCGAATCGCTTTCTATCCTGCCGCCCGGTATCTCGATATTTTCTCTCTGGAGAGCCCTGATTACATCCTGTGATGTTATTTTGTATGAATTAAGTCTTTCGAGATTGAGCCATATCCTTATCTGTCTCAATCTTTGTCCCGCCAGCCTGATGGCGCCGACCCCGTTTACCTTCTGGAGCTGCTCCTTTAAGACCTCATTTGCATAAGTAGAAAGTTCCCTTTCGGATTGCTCCCCGCTTAAGGCAAGCCATAATACAGGCGTGGCATCAGGGTCAACCTTTTCTATTACAGGCTCTTCGATGTCCGTAGGAAGCTTGCTCCTGATAGCTGCTATTTTCTCCCTCACATCCTGAACGGCAAGGTCTATCTTCCTCTCAAGGACAAATTCGACTGTTACAATTGATACACCTTCAGTGCTCGAGGAATTGATTGTTTTAACGCCGTTGATTGTGCTTATCGCCTCCTCTATCTTGTCGGTTACGTCAATGTCGATAAACTCTGGGTTTGCACCCTTGAGGACTGTCTTGATATTAACTATGGGAAATTCAACCCTTGGAAAAAGGTCAACTCCGATGCTTGGGTAACTGACAATGCCCAGAACGACAAGAGCGAGAATAAGCATTGTAGCAAAAACAGGTCTTTTTATTGATATATCTGCGAGCCACATCTTAATTAGTCCTTAGTTTATACTCGATGGTTGATAGTTATTTGTTGATGTTAGATTCATTTTCGAAAATGATATTGTTTTCACTTAATTGATATATCTCGTTTGCTTTTTTCTATGCTTAGATATCTTCAAATCTTGTTATTTCAGCTATTTTTAATTTTCTGACTATTTTCTATCTACTATCGACTATCTTAATTTTTGTGTTTTCAGACAGGTTTTGCTGCCCTACCGTTATAACGGTCTCTCCTTCCTTTATACCCTCCAGAATCTCTGTATATTCAATAACATTTGATTCGCTGCCTGCGGCGCTTGAGGCTAATTTATACTGCTGACCAATTTTCAAGACCCTTGATTTAGCAACACCCTCTTCAGATACAAACGCCCTTACCTGTTCACCTTCGTGAAGAAGTGCAATAGAAGGTATCAGAATAGACTCTTTTGCTTCGCCCGTATAGAGAATAACCTTCGCAAAAAGTCCGGGTTTAAGGGTTCCATCAGGATTAGGCGTCAATGCCTCTACCTGAAGACTGCGGGTCTTTTCATCGAGGCTCGGATAAACAATGCTGACCTTACCTTTAAACTGCCTTTCCCCAAAGGCATCCACCCTGAAGATAACATCCTGATTCTTTTTTAGCCTGCTGATTTCCTTTTCGCTTACCGTAAAGATGAGTTTAAGAGGGTTGTTTTTTATCACTACAAAAAGATTCGAGCCATTTCTGGCATAATTCCCAACCGTTGCCTTCTTCTCCTTCACAAAACCGTCAATAGGACTATAAATCTTGGTTTTCAGCAACTTCTGCTTTGCTAAAGAGAGAGTTGATTTTGCCCTTTCTAATTCAGCCTCTGCAAGGGAAAGTCTTGTTGTAACATCATCAAACTGCTGCTGGGTGACAAGCTGTTCTTTATAAAGGGCTTCTTTTCGTTTGAATTCAAGGCTCGTATTAGATAGAGACGCTTCTGCCTGCTTCAGGACGGCTTCTGCCCTCCTGACATCAAGCTCATAGTCAGTCTCGCTGACGACAGCCAAAAGCATTCCCTTTGAAACAGCGGTTCCTTCCTCCACCTTTAAATCTCTTATAATGCCGTCAACCTCAGCGCTTACGATAACCTCCTCAAAAGGATTCAAAGAGCCAGTTGTCTCAACATATGGTCTTACCGCCCTCTTCTCGGCAACCTGTGCCTTTACACTGATAATCCTCTCTTCAGGCGCCTTGTTTTCTTTCTTGCCGCATGCAGGCAGGATGAAAAATAAAAACGCTGCTACAATAAATAACACAGTCGAAGGGATATGCATCTTGTTCATAATTTAATAACTCCTATATCTAATTTCTACCATCCACCGCCTTTAACAATATTCCCATAACCTTTTTTAGCCTTACTTGAGATACCTGAAAATTATAAAGGGCTTCCGAATATTGCCTTTCTGCGGTTATAAAAAGCGTATTGGCATCCATTACATCTATGCTGTTTGCCAGTCCAAACTCGAACTGCCTTGTTACTGAATTAAAATTATCTCTCGCAAATGTGAGCTGGTCCTCAAGAGACTTTAATATGCCTTTTAATGTAACGAAATCGAGATAGGCATTTTCTACCTCTATACCGATGGTTTTTCTTAGGTCGTCATACAAAAGCCATGCCTGCCTCTTTCTTGCCTCTGCTTCCCTGACCTCAGCCCTTCTCAGACCGCCTTCGAAAAATGGAAAATTTATCTTGACAGCGCCATAAACGCTCTCCTTATTAAAAAGAGCCGATAGAGGTTCCTGATCCTGCCTCAGCCACACGCCCTCTATGGAAATGTTAGGTAAATAAGAACCTATCGCATAACTCACCTGTTTCTCGGCAATTCTTTTCTGTGTCTCAAGGGATTTTAAATCTGCCCTTTCTTCAAAAGCCTTTTGTTTATAGCACTCAAGCTGAGGCAGGGTGCATGGCTGCGATAGTGAATAATCCTCTTTTAGTTCTAAATCCTGAGATACAGGACTTTCCTTTATGTCGAATTCGCCATATATCCCCACAACCCTTGACAACACAGACCTGAGAAGCCTCAGACTATTTTCAGCTTTTACAAGTTCAGATTTGGCGCCCGAGAGTTCAGCCTCTGCCCTGAGAAGGGTGGTTTTAGTAACTTCTCCAACCTTAAATCTGACAAGGGCTGCATCTCTGTGCTTTGTGAGCCTTTGGACATTTGCTTTTGCTATGTCCAGAAACTTCTTAGCCTTGAGGACATCATAATATGCCGATGTTACACTCATAATATAGGATTCTCTGGCAGCATACAAATCAAATCTGCCTTTTTCAATTCCGATTAAAGATATCTTAAGGGCTGTTATCTCACGTCCGCTTAATGAAAAAGACTGGTCTAATCTTAACCCCCAACTGGACGCATGTTGAGGCTGTATAACCTGACCTCCAGCGGAAAACTTGTCTTCACTGTATTGTGCATAACCTCCAAACGCCGAAAGCCTTGGAAGGAGCACTGAAATCGCTTTATCTTTAGTCCTCTCGGAAATATAGAGTTCTTCCTCTGAAACCTTAATCTTTTCAGAATTTTCAAGGGCAATCCTGTAAAGCTCTGCAAGGCTATATTCCTTTACAGCATTTGTGGCAATCGCAGGTGTGGCAAAAAGCAAAAAAAACGCCATACAACTGAAAAACTTAAGGATGAACTCCCTCTTTGTCCTATGGCAAACATTACCGAACTTCATTTCTGTGTCCCTCTGATAAAGATTTCTATAAATTCATTTATGGCTTTGTCATAATCTTTTTGAGAGCCCTGCTTGTTGAAGATTAATTCCTCTACCTCAAAAAAAGAAAAAATCATACCAAGCAGTGCGCGCCCCCCAAGTTTGGGCTCAAAATCTCTTAAATGTCCTTTCTGCTGCATATTTTCAAAATATGCAGCGAGGGTTTTATAAAGTTCATCAAGAAATGTTTGATAAAATGCGATAACCTGTTCAGGATATGTAAACATTTCAGATTTCATAATTTTGATCATGTTCCTATGAAGAAAAAGGGAGTTAAGAAAACTTTTTACAATCAATGAGATGGCTTCTTTATACTCAAGATTTGAGACCTCGGGAAGGATGTTTTTAAGCTCGGGAAGGAAACTGTATTTATGAAAAACTGCTTCAAGAAGCCTCTCTTTTGTGGGAAAATGCCTGAAGAGAGTGACCTCTGCGACTCCTGCATCTCTGGCAATCTCACGGGTTGCCGCCCCAAGATAACCTTTCTGCGAAAAGAGCCTAAGGGCGCTTTCGAGAATCTTCTCCTTTGTGGAAAGGGTTTCTGAGATCATAATCCCACCTTCTAAACATATTAAGTAAGCACTTACTTACATTATCAGAATAAAAATAAATTGTCAAGGTTTTTTACGCTCCAAAAATAGAATGAGATTTTCTACTTACAATGGGAATTGCTTTCCTTTATAATTTATAAACGACTTATTTGGAGGTGTTTATGAAACTGGAAGATATTATGGTTAAAAAAATTGAGTACATTGAGGCAAGGGCATCATTATATGATGCAATCGAAAAAATGATCGATTTGAGGCTCAGGTCTCTTGTAGTTAAGCCGGAGGATGAAGATGATATTTACGGGGTTATAACGGTCAGAGACGTAGTATTTAAGGCTATTTATCAGGGATCTGACCTTAACAAGACGAGGGTAAAAGAGGTGGCGACCAAGCCTGTCGTATGTGTGAACAAGGCGATGGACATAAGCCATGCAATAAAACTTATGAAGAATTTTAATATTGCAAGGGTTTTCGTATGCGATAACATGCAGATTGTTGGTATAGTCTCCCTGATGGATGTTATGAAAGCCTTTCTGATAACAAGGGCAAAGGGGGGATAAGGTGTTTGAGAAGTTCTTTTCACTTAATAAAAATGAACAGAACGTAATAAAAAACATCAAGAAACACATAGAAATTCTGCTCAAGGCTTCATACATCTTCCGCGACGCTCTTTATAGAGGGGACAAAAGCATTATGTCTGATATACCAGAATTGGAGAGAGAGGCTGACATTATAAGAAGGGTATTGATTGCAGAGATTTATGAAGGGGCTTTTCTGCCATTTTTGCGCCCCAACATCTTTCGCTTCGTAGAGATAGTTGACGAAGCTATGAATGTTATTAAAAATGCCTCGGTGGAATACGGGCATATTTATACTAAACTGGATACAATTAAGGATGAATGCTGCAAAATAGCTGTTCTTAACTCACAAATGATCGAGATGCTCCTGCTCGCCGTCGATTCCCTATTTTTTAAGGAAGATCTAAGAGAAAAAAGTCTTGCTATAAGGATTTATGAGAAAAACATAGACGAAATTAAATTTGAACTAACAGATAAACTTAAAGGTTTGGAATTGAAGGATTTCTGGGAAGGCAAGCTGCTCTCAGATTTTATAAGCCACTTGAGCGGTGTGAGTGATGTTATTGAAGACGCAGGCGATTATCTCAATATCATAAAGATAAGTCTAAAGTGATTCCTACGAAAAATGACTGAATTGATACCTGTCGCAGCCTGTATATTGATTGCAATAGCCATTGGCTCTAATGACACCTCTAATGCGCTTGGGATTTGCATAGGATGCGGCATCATAAAATTCAAGAAAGCAGTTATTTTATTCGGCTTCATTGTTCTTCTGGGCATATTTCTGCATGGACAGAAGGTAATGAATACTGTCGGCAGGGATATAGTAGAGGTTAATCTTTCCATACTGAGCATATCTTTTACAATATCCGCATTTTTGATTATTTTTTCAAACTGGAAAAAGATGCCTCTTTCCATCCATCAAGTGCTTATCGGGAGCCTTGCGGGGGCGGGGGTGAGCTTTCATGCAGAGGTAAGCTATATCAAGCTCGGCGAGATATTACTGTCATGGGCAATTTCACCATTTGTCGCTCTCCTTTTTGCCTTTGGAATTTACAATCTGATGGAAAAAACCCTCTCAAAACTCCCATTTATAATGATTGAAAGAATACTCAGAATTTTGCTGCTGATGAGCGGTTTTCTAATTGCATACAATACAGGCGCCAACGAACTGGCTACTGTTTTAGGACCTGTAATACACTCAAACCTGCTCGATAGAACCCCTGCTTTTTTCTTCGGTGCTGTATTTGTGTTCCTGGGGGCATTTTTTCTGAGTTACCGTGTAATAGAAACTATCGGCAAGGGGATAACAGCGATAGATCCCTATTCCGGTTTTGCTGCTCAGTTCGGTGCTGGGTGCACTGTTATGTTCTTTACTTTTGTCGGCATGCCCATATCAACAACCTATTGCATAATAGGGGCTATAAGCGGGGCGGGCTTAGTAAAAGGCATGGGAACAGTTAATGTAAAATTTATAAAAAAGGTTTTCCTGAACTGGATATTAGCTCCTTTGCTTGCTTTTATCCTGAGTTATGCAATAGCAAAACTATATATAACTATATGACCTTCCTTCATATCTAAAGTATTTATTTTATAAAGGTCTTAGTGTCCCTTTCCTACTAAGGAATTTGATATAATATCGTTTAAACGAGTTATTGTAGGAGATAAAAAATTATGAAGGATATAGCGCTGCCAAGCAATTTTATTCGTGATATTGTGGCTAAGGATATAAAGGATGGCAAGAATAACGGCAAGGTTATAACCAGATTTCCACCAGAACCCAATGGTTATCTCCACATCGGTCATGCAAAGTCAATCTGCCTCAACTTTGGGCTTGCTCGGGAATTTAACGGCACTTGTAATCTTAGGTTTGATGATACCAATCCAAGCAAAGAAGAGCAGGAATATGTTGATTCAATCATTGAAGATGTAAGGTGGCTTGGGTTCGATTGGGAAAACAGGCTTTATTATGCCTCAGACTATTTCGATAAATTATACGAATGGGCTGTCCAGCTCATTAAAAAAGGCAAGGCTTATGTTTGCGACCTGAACGCTGAAGAGATAAAGGATTATAGAGGGACTTTAATTGCACCAGGCAAAGATAGCCCATTTCGGAATCGCTCTATTGATGAAAACCTCGACCTCTTTGAGAGGATGAGAAAGGGTGAATTTCCAGACGGTTCAAGGGTTCTCAGGGCTAAGATAGATATGGCTTCAGGGAACATCAATATGAGGGACCCAGTGATGTATCGGATCAAACACGAGTCTCACCACAGAACAGGAGATAAATGGTGCATATATCCTATGTATGACTGGGCGCATGGGCAATGCGATTCAATAGAAGGTGTCACCCATTCCATCTGCACGATGGAGTATGAAGACCACCGCCCATTATATGATTGGTTTCTGGAGCAGCTTGAGATTTATCACCCCCAGCAGATTGAATTTGCCCGCCTTAATCTGAGTCATACAGTCTTAAGTAAACGCAAGCTCCTCAAGCTTGTCAACGAGGGATACGTTACTGGCTGGGACGACCCCAGAATGCCCACTTTAGCAGGCATGAGAAGGAGGGGTTATACGCCTGCTGCAATAAGGGATTTTTGTGAACGCATTGGAGTAGGCAAAAAGGAGAGCCTCGTTGACATTGCACTGCTTGAATTCTGCGTGCGTCAGGACTTAAATAAAAAGGCGCCAAGGGTTATGGGTGTATTAAACCCCTTAAAAGTCGTTATCACAAATTACCCTGACGATAAAATCGAATATCTTGAAGCCGTAAACAATCCCGAAGATTCCAGCATGGGCACGAGGGAGGTGCCATTCTCAAAGGTCATATATATCGAAAAGGACGACTTTATGGAGCAACCACCCAAAGGGTTTTATCGCTTAGCGCCAGGCAGGGAAGTCAGACTACGATATGCCTATTACATCAAATGCACCGGTGTAATTAAGGATGATAAAACAGGAGAGATTATAGAACTGCATTGCACTTATGACCCTGCTACAAGGGGAGGTTGGGCGCCTGACGGCAGAAAGGTCAAATCAACCCTGCACTGGGTTTCTGCTAAGCACTCAATAGGAGCCGAAGTGCGCCTTTACAATAATTTGTTTTTAAAGGAAGCCCCTGGCGAAACAGAGAATGATGAAGACTTTACAGATTATCTTAACCCAAAATCTCTTGAGATATTAAAATCCTGCCGTCTGGAGCCTTCTTTGTCAAAGGCGAAAAAAGGTGATGTTTATCAGTTTGAGAGAATGGGCTATTTCTGCTTAGATACGAAGGATTCAACAGAAAATCACCTCGTCTTCAACAGGACTGTAACCCTCAAAGACGAATGGGCAAAACTGCAGAAAACGGTATAAAGTATTCGAATAATTTATTGCACTTTCTGCACTTTAATTCTTTACTCAGATTGAGATTTCTTTAAAAGTTTTGAATGCTGCATCAATAGTCTTGGAGATATCCTGTTGTGAATGGGCGAGACTTATAAAACCTGCCTCAAACTGCGAAGGCGCAAGATAGACTCCTTTATCCAGCATTCCCTTAAAGAATCTAGAAAATAGTTGGGTGTCGGCTTTTTTGGCTGTTGTGTAGTCTTGCACCTCGACATCCGTGAAATAGGTGCAGAACATCGTTCCAGCTCTGTAAAACTTGGTTGCAGCCCCAGCCTTTTTTGAGGCGTCTTTAAGCCCCTCTTCAAGGGCTTGCATCCTGGATTCGAGCTTATCATAAACTCCCGCTCTAGACAGAATTTTTAAGGTCTCAATGCCTGCTGTAAGTGCCACAGGGTTGCCCGATAGAGTGCCTGCCTGATACACAGGCCCTTCAGGTGCCACCATTGACATAATTTCTCTTTTGCCCCCATAAGCGCCTACTGGCAGACCGCCACCGATAACTTTGCCAAGACAGGTAAGGTCAGGGGTAATCCCATAATATGCCTGCGCGCCGCCTTTTGAGACCCTGAATCCTGTCATTACCTCATCAAATATCAGAACTATATCATATTTTTTCGTTTCATCCCGAAGGGTTTCCAGAAACCCCTGTGTGGGTAAAATGCAGCCCATATTGCCCACAACAGGCTCAACTATAACAGACGCAATCCTTTTGTTGTCTTTTTTTAGAAGATTTTTAAATGCTTTCGAATCGTTGAAAGGCAGGGTTATAGTATCTTTGGCATATGATTCAGGGACTCCAGCGCTGTCTGGTATCCCGAAAGTGGCGGCTCCTGAGCCAGCCTTAACCAAAACGCCGTCAAAGTGCCCGTGATAGCATCCTTCGAATTTGACTATTTTATCCCTTTTGGTGAATCCCCTTGCAGCCCTGATAGCGCCCATAACGGCTTCAGTGCCTGAATTGACCATTCTTACCTTTTCGATTGTAGGGAAAAAACTAATTATCATTCGAGCTAATTCAATCTCAAGAGGTGTAGGCGCTCCATAGCTCGTCCCATTTTCAACACATTTTTTTATTGCTTTCACAACCTGTTCTGGAGCATGACCCAGAATCATTGGACCCCATGATAATACATAATCAATGAATGAATTGCCGTCAACATCGTAAATCTTTGAGCCTTTAGCTTTACTTATAAAAAGCGGAGAGCCACCGACCGCCTTGAAAGCCCTAACGGGACTGTTGACGCCCCCCGGCATCAATGTCAAAGCCTTTTTAAAGAGATTCAATGATTTAATTTTTTTCATGGAGACTCCTTATTTTTAATTTCACGACTCAACTTTCGGAGCAAAAAATATTGCATAGAGCCTTAAATTATAAATGTTTATAATACAATGTAGAAATATAACAAGAATATCCTCTTTAGGTAGTATATTGTTTACAAAAATAAAACAACAGAATGAAAAGGATGTTCTATAATTATATCATTTAGTGCCCGATAAACTTATAAACCTATTGATGATGAATCGTTTTATCTATATTTTTCGGCTTTTAAATATCTTCTGAATCACTTGCTTCATCTCAGGAGTGTGTTTAACGCTAGCGAAAAACACCATTTCATAATCTAAATCAAAATAAAGTCTTCACTTGACTGAAGATATTAAAATCTTAAGGATTTCATCGTCAATATTATATATCTCAAAGAGTTTTTTGTTCTGTTTATACAGGCTGGTAGGGTTTCTCCTTCGTTAAGGCAAGGCATTAAGACTGTAAGTTCTTTCATTTACGATTCTTTGGGTTTAAATATCTTATTTTTTTACCTCCATCATTTGATTGCTAATGGATAAAACAATAAAAGCCTTCTTTAAACCTGAAACTCGCAACTTGCGGCATTTGGCCCTTTTCGCAAATGACAACGCCTATCACAGAAATTGACTCAGGTCTTATCTGCTTACTTCATCGAAATTGAGTATATCCATGTATTCCCATTCTCTCCAGCCTAATACATATATCTTATTTTGCGAGGCTTGCTGAATTATATTTTCAGGAAAGGTTATGCTCCCATAGATAACTATTAACTCTTTGCCGGCATGCTCAGGGAAAAACTCAAAGAACCTGTCTTTTTTGTCCAATATATCTTTTACATCGCTTATTCTTGGGGTTGATTTGGCTTCTATCATAAAGACTTTATCCCCGCAGGTTGCGATAGCATCAATTTCGTAATCCTCGCCGTCTTTTCTCTTAAACATCCTCTGACCTTCCATAGTAACCTGGCAATTGAAATAATTACCAAGCACTGGTCGTAATGCAGGGGCAATAAGGTCTTCAACAATAGTGCCCATCTTTTTAGCGAGATTGCTCCACTCCTTATTTTTTCTTTTGTTTTCTTCTTTGGTTTCCTCTCTGAATCTCTCCATCCCATCTTTAAAATCCTTCATCTCGTCTTTAAAGACTTTCATCTCATCTTTGAAAGCACCCATCTCGTCTTTAAAGACTTTCATCTCATCTTTGAAGTCCCTTAGCTCTTTTTCAGTCCGCATTTGGGAATTGACGAGTTTGTTATATTCAATGCCTACACTGAATATAAAATCCTGTATAGCTTTTTCGAGTTTGTCAACTCTTTCTTCTACAGTTTGCATATCGTTAAGCCTCCTTTTACTCTTAAATATATGATACTATTTTGATTATTAAAAATAAAGCAGTGTCCACCCTCACATTATTTTAGCTAAAAAGCCTTTC
>OGCL01000494.1_pt1 | contig 41746 bp, 30 predicted proteins | sample 1570041 | NCBI WGS metagenome assembly OGCL01 (sample SAMN06266162, study PRJEB24511) | hot springs metagenome | isolation source: Hot spring water | place: South Africa: Limpopo | collected 2015-06-22 | reverse complement strand
GGTGTACGGGTAGGATATGTGGCTTATCGGGATAGAGGGTAGAGCTGGGTTTCTAGCTCCACCGTTGAGGATTACTTAGAGGAACTTGGCTTGTAGGTCAGCGGGTAAGACTGATGAGAAGTCTACGGTAGTTTTCACTTTTGAAGCTTGAATCTCAGCTGAGCGTGTAGGTAGGTAGGTTGTTGGACTTCTTGTCGCTCAGGTTCTTTGGTTATAGGAGGAGTAGGAGGAATAGGAGTAGGAGGAGGAGGAATAGGAATAGGAGTAGGAGAGGTCGCGCTCGCACTCCTTGTTAACGCCGCTTGTCTTCTCTTATCCAGTTAGACTAGAGACCTGAGACGTAAGAGCCTTTGAGGCTAGGAAGGTATGTGTTAAAACTTTTCTCTATCCAGCTGAGTCTTAGTTGATCTGAAGGGTATGTATGTATGTATATGTGTGTGTCAGCTGGGACTTGGGTTCCAGCTCGTCCTAGCTGATATGTCTATTACCTCAGGAATACTCCGCATAAGGAGCAGGAGCTAGGTAGATGAGAGATGCATCCTGCTTCTCTGCCTCTTCTAGGAGGACGTACTTAGAACTTACGCTCAGCTTCCTCCTCCTCCGTGGTCGTGTACATGAAAGAGCCAAAGATGCCAAACTCAGCTATGGTGTCTCCGGTCTTGTCCATGTACTTCAGAGCAAGGTCTACTTCCTTGCAGAAGAACAGGAACTCGTGGTACTTGAAGTTCCAGAGTAGCGAGCCGTAGGCCTTGAGCTTCTCCACAGAGTGGCACCACTTGACAGTGTCCTTGCTCACTAGCCAGCCTAGAGCACCGTCGTTAGTTCTAACTAGTCTCATACAAACCTCCTACACACCTAAGATAGGTGTGCACACGCGCGTAGGTTGACCTCACCTTGAGGATCCCTACACGTACATGTAGTTTCAGGATCGTGAGTAGTCTATCTATATCCTCTATATCCTCTATCTATATCCTCTATATCCTCTATCTATATTCTCTATATCTATATTCTCTATCTATATCTATATCTATATTCTCTATATCTATATTCTCTATCTATATCTCTTACGACGTAGAGCTTCTTCCTGAGAAGGCTCTTCTCCTCTCTCTATATATCTTCTCTCCCTCATCTCGCCAGATCTTCAAACTCTTGCTCAGAGATGATCGTGACTTCGCCAGACACTAGCTTAGCGCATCTGTCCCCGTTCATCCTAAGCTTACCGAAGTCCCTCTCTATCTGACTCAGCTTCATGAGCTTTTCGGTCCTGCGTCCTAGTACATCTACGACAGTGACGTGGTAGTCGCACTTGGTCTCTACGTCCTCGTTGCCCAGTGCTTTGTTAAGTCTGATAAGCTGATAACCCTTAAACATTGTATCCTCCGTTCTGTGAGGAGCTGTAGTTTCAGGTAGTCTCTCCCACGCGCTCCCCCCAACTGATCAGTTATTACTTCTGAAACTTAGCAGCTAGTTCAGTCGGTAAAGCTGCGAAGTCAACTGAAACAGACTTAGCTTTAGAAGCCGCAGCCGCAGCCGCAGCAATCTCTTTCACCCTGACATCTATGTAGCTCTGAACCTCAGAGCGCTCAGACTCGTCAGTCAAGGTAGAGAGAAGCGCTCTCATAGCTCTTAGCTGAGGATCACTTGATCTAGCTCTTGACCCAGGATTCTTAGCTGTGTACTTGACCCCACCGTTAAGTCTCTTGTCCTTTCTCAGCCAGTTGCTCACTAGTCCAGACGCGTAGGACTTCAGTTCAGACTCGTTGTACTCTTGGTCTAGCTCTATCTTGCTAGACTTGAAGCCCTCTACGAGGATAGCAGAAATCATAGCTCTTTGCTCCTTGCTAGGTGTACATACACCTTCACCAGTGAATCCAGTGACGCTGCAGACAGCAGTGAATACTGCTTCTTTCTGTGATTGCTTGCTCATATAACCTCCCAGTTATTTATATAAAGCTTAATTGCGCTTTATACTTGTTTATTAGTTTCAGGATCTCGACCAAAACTGTTTCGGTCTTGATCTAGTACGTGCTGGAGAGCGTCGGGTCGTGTCTCATACCAACGCAGAGTGCTTCGGTACGAGGCAGGCCCCCCCGCTGGCCTCAGCTTACAAGGGATCCCTAGTTTCAGGGCGGGTACACGCGGCGAACTCTTTTTGTACGTGACCCTTTTCCCATAAAGTGGCCCCGCCACCCTTTAAACCATATCTACACTAAGTACCAGTACCTGGTGTTAAATTTAATAATAATAATTTTTCTGGCTCAAACGCCTCAATCCAACTCTTAAAATTATAGCAACTATGACACAATGTCTGCAAATTATCTATATTGCAATTTTTGCACAACTTCACGTGGTCTCCTATATTATGCTAGTATAACCTATTAGACACAAGGTACCCTGTACCCTTCTAGGAGGAGTGTATAAAACATGAGTAAACACCAAACACCTTTAACTAAAAACATGAGTAAACACCAAACACCTTTAACTAAAGGCCGAACACTTGTAGCTAAAGACATCTACGGTGATTCCTACACATACACGCGCGCAATGCGCTCTTCCTGCTGCTCAAACTAACGGTCATCGACATCGGCACCTACATCCAATACCTATCAACGAAGTTTTCCACACAAAGATAAACGTAATTGCTCACAGCTGCTGCTGCATCTCCAACTCTGATCTCAACCGTACATATCTATAAGGTCCATCTGTCTTCCTCAAGAAGATCAAAGTGATCAGTGTGCCCCACCCACCTACGAGTTCCTCATATCTGACGACAAATCCCTCATCCTCATATCTACTTACAGTGACTCTGTAACATAGCTGTGTAACACACATACACACATACACCTCTTTCCTCTATAAGCTAGGCACAGTAAGCGCTCGTGTGTCCCACACACACATATATATACACACAATGATCTCTTCGTGCATCACTTTGGTCTTAAGACCTGACGTATAATAGACTAAATAGGAATCATGAGGACTGCTGAACAACTTATACACACACACACACACACTCCTGCTGCGCGACTTCCTTGCTGAGCGAAATATCAAGGCTGCTCGCAGTGTGTGTGTACGTACGTGCGTGCGTATGTTCTTCTACAACCCCAACATCTACGGGCTTCATGTGCGAGTAAGGTTGAGTAAGTAATATGCGGAACATCAATGATGCAGTTCAAGTGTATAATCTTGCGTAGGTGCGTTGTTGGGAGTGTAGGGGCTGGGGCGTGCGGCGCTTCCCCCTCTACCTCGGTCTTGCATCCGCGTCAAGATGTGCCGAAAGATGCGCGAAAGGATCGCGCGCGCGCACACACACTCTCCGGCACGGCAAGTACGCGACGGTGAACGACCGAGGTTACATCATTTCAGTGTGCATTAGGCACAGTGTGCATTAAGCACAGTGTGCATTAAGCACAGTGGGCAAGGTCGTGGCGATGATACACACACACACAACGAGCATGGCCTCATCATAGTACACTATTGAAGCTTGGGGGAGCGTCGTAGAGTTTGTTGTAGATATGAGACCGATTTACTTTGAGAACGGAACTGGTTCTATGGGACAAGGTGTATGAGAGAGAGATGTACCATTAAGTACCTAACAGCGCAGAGCATTAGGCGGCAGACATGTACTTAGGTGTAAAACGACCTTATACCAACCTTATGACCCTACTTGTAAAGCTTGGCGTATTTAGCAAGAGCGTGCTCGCTTTCAAGATTCACTTTGAGTTTATGGGAACTAGGTACGAAGAGATAGAACTGCATCTTTAACTTTGTATCTTAGTGATACTGAGTCAAACTCAATATATTGAGTCTGGCAAGGGAGCCCCTTCTAAGGAGTAAGAGATGAATTCGTCTGTTTACTTAGGTAAAGATTTTTGGCATTTAGTAGAGCTGCTGTGTAGACTTAGAGTGATAAGCACTACGCGGCACATGATAACTTATGCTGCAAAGATGACAACGCGCATACCAAGTCACTGGATACATCTACCAGTCGTCGCTACTGACTTAAATGCACACTACATCGAAATACTACCAGCGAGGAAGAACGTTGAGTAGTTATTATAAGGGTTCAACAGATGAAGAGCATGATCTTGTAGCCGCAAGGATAATATATGTGTGTTCTTTGAGGTTGTCCTTAAACTTTTAGGATATAAATATTATGGGGCAACGGGGTATTGAGTCGGGTTGTCACAAGAATATCAACAACGTCCGCGCTGCGAGTATTGGTTCCGCGACGATGGAGAATTATAAGCTGCAGCGAAGATGACAAGAAGAAGAAGTATACTGGATTTAGTTGACCTACTAAAGATCATCTCTAGCTCTGTTTTTCTGCTTCTTCTACGCGATCTTCAGTTGAGATGTAAGAGCCTGGATGATAGGTGTGATGCTTATCATGTGTCGTTTAGGTCTACCAAACTCTAATACGCTTATTATCTTAAGCCGTCTTAGAGAACTCTCTAGCTCTCTCTCTAAGAGAGACAACTCGAGTGTCTGTTATGGGCGCCGCGGCCGCCCGCCGCATGTGCGGTCGAGCTCCGATGCAGCGATCTTCCCCAGACACTCCATGTACTTTAACCAAGATACGACAGCAACGTCGTTGGTAGACTTGATGCCTATATCGCGAAGAAGATACATAAATCTGTACCTAATCTCTAGCTTCCTTAGCTCATACTTATCGTAATGGTCTTCTAAGATCATCTATCATAGATTATACACCGCAAACTTGATATATATGCAGTAGTAGCTCTTCTGAACAAAAAGCACTTAAGCTCGATCGCTTCTTGGTGACTCGAAAAGCGAATCATAACAGGTTCGCGCTGAGACGCGCGCATCTACTACTTCCTCTTTGAATCGCATGAGCAACCGAATAGGTGTGTGTATGTACTTAAAGGTAAATCCAAGGTTGTCTCCTCTACTACTTAGGATACATCCGTCGTAGCACAGAGTATTAGCTGCAGCGCTGATGATGATGCCGAGCAGATGTTCTTCAAAAACTTTTCTCTAGTTTTCTCTCTCTCTCTGTTGCTCTTGATTTGCTCATTTATTTCTTATACATCTTTAGACCAAACAGCTTTAACATGAACATATATAAAGTGTATCTTCTAAAATCTGATTCTGTCTTATCAATAATATCCTTAAGACCTACTTCTTGTCCCACTGATATTCCTCTATCGAGAGATTTTTGTTGACAAGCGCATGATGCGAGAGAACATCCAGCGCTATTATTTTTCTTTGCTGCGGTGTTGGTGGAACCGGGTTTAGAAACTCTGGAAGACATATTGCGCGAAATAGACATCTGTTACACCTCCCTGAATCTATACATTTCCCGTCAGTAGAGACAATCTCCTCTAAGATTCTTATATCTTGATTATTCAGAGCTATCTTTTACTCCCAAGATATCATCTATTGCTTCATCTAGTAAAAGTCTACTGGCAACTTCTTTATATTTAGCGTCTGCCTGCTCTTCGGTTAAGTTTTCGATACCTATAGCCTCTATGCAGCTTAACCAGGTGCCGTCTGGTTTTTTCTTTAGTTTACCCATCGGACACAGATGACATATGGATGGTTTTGACCAACAGCAGTTACCATCTTCTTGCACTATTCTATTTAATATTGTTGTTCTATCCATTAATTTCAGATCTCGTCTCGCTAGCTTAATTATACAAGATTTAAGATCAATAGGATCCGTGGTATAATAAGTAGCAATGTCGATGAAGAAGCCAGATCAACAATATCCAAATCCGCCATCTACTTCACCTAGAAGCACTCCATCTCCTATGCCGTTGTATCTTCCAGATCCTAGTATCAAGGGAGTTAGCTTTGATCAACTATTAAATCAACGTGGTATTCGCATGATCCACCATAAAGCAATACCATGCATGAACGTAGAATCAACCACATTCCAAGCTCATCAGCCAGATTGCCCCTTCTGCGACGATTCAGGTATAATATACTACGAATCTAAAGAGATATGGGGTGTTTTCTCTGGTAACTCAATAGAGAAAACGTTTGAGACTCACGGTGTATGGGAAATTGGTACTGCGGTCATCACATTTCCAACTGAATACCCAGATGGAACTCAAGCTGACTTTAATACATACGATAAACTTGAGCTTCCTGACTTTACAGTTCGGCTTTGGGAACTTAAGGGTTATGAACCTAGGCCTGGAAATGCACAGTCACTAAGATACCCAGTAGAAAATGTCGAATATGCTTCATCTATTACCGATGGAGTTCAAAAGTTTTATTATAAAGACGTTGACTTCACGATTAACTCTAGCGGAGATATTGTTTGGATAGAAGGAAAACAACCATTTTACGATACGGAAAAAGAGCGCGGCGAGGTTATTGGTTGGGCTTACTATGCAAAACCAGTGTATGTCGTACTACAATCATTAAGAGAACTAAGAATAACGCAAGAGCTAGTAAATGGCACTAAAACCGCAAAAAGACTACCCCAACAGATATTGGTGAGAAGAGACTTTATGGTTAGCTCTGGCGAAAAGATAACAAATCCGGTTGTACCCTAAGTTAAGCTGAGGATGAGTTATAATGATTCTATTGAGTTAACTGGAGAGTTTAACATCTATGCCACAAGCCGTTAGTCGAAAACAATACAGAATGATGATGGCCATACTCCACAGTGATCATGTTAAAGATGGAGGTCGAGGTCGACCACCTAAATCTGTTGCGGCAAAATATACACCTCCTGGTAAGGATGCACCTGACCAAAGTGGTGAAGACCGTGGTGGAACATGGAGCGAAAAGCATCACGCTAAAGCAAAAGAAAAAGTTAAAGAAGAGCGTAAAGCAAGAAAAAAGTCTAAAAAAGAACTTAAGAAATCTTTTGAAGAGTACTATAAAGGTCACGCTGCAGCTGCAATTCTTATGGACGACAACGGAAGAGTTTGTCTTGGTAGACATAGCTCTGGAGGCTTAGCTTTCGCTGGTGGCCACATGGACACAGAAGACGGTGATAAAGCTACCACAGCTCTTAGAGAACTTAAAGAGGAGCTTGGAGTTACTGGAAGAAATCCTCAGAAAATTTGGTCCGGAAAACTTAACGGCAACGAAACCGAAGTTTTTCTTGTTGAATCTTGGACTGGTGAACCTAAATCAACAGACGAAATAAAAGAACCTCGATGGTTTGAGCCGCAAGATATTCCTTGGGACGACTTGCGTGACTGCTGCGTTGAGCCTCTTAAATATCTAATTAAATACAAGATGGGTAAGAGTTTGCGTGGAATGATTGCTCTAGAGAAGCTAGAGAAAAACATCATTCGCCAAAGAGCAGATGCGGTTTACGAGATCACTCACGGTGATGCTCTTAAGCTTGTAGGTAACGGCATGTTTAGAAAACTTCGTGAAGAAGTTAAAGACATGCAAGACGAAGATTTTAAAGAAATTGTACTTGACACATACACCATTCATATTAGAAAACATATGAACGATATCTACTCTGGTAGAGTGAACGACGGCCACAAGACTGTTTATCAATGGACAAACAAATCTCTTCCTCAAATGACTGCTGCTTTAATGAGCGTGTTTGAATGGTATCTTCCTGAAGACGAAGAAGAATTAGAGTTGCTTGACGATAAAGATCTTCCAGATGACGCACTGCATGGCGGAATTCACTCGTTGATTGAGAATTATAAAAAATACAATATCGGCAACATCTATCAGGAGATGGAAACGATTAGAGAGCAGATCAGAAATGGTATGGCAGTAGACTTACAGCAAGTTGAATCTAAGATTATGTCATTGTTTGAGAAGCTAGAAGAAGTTGTACACACATTAACTCAAAAACACAATGATCTTGCTCAACTTGCAGGATCAGAGATCGATGAACTTGAGCGTAAGCTTAGAGATTTGCAGTCAAAGATAGATGATATGGGAAAGACACCTGAAGTTGTAGAAGCTTACAGCGCATATAAGCTGAACCCAGCAAAAATTCACGATGAAAATTATCTGTATCTTCCGCGCCCTCAAGTCGAAATCTCTCCTAACGGAAAGATTAAGATTACGTTTAGCCCTGAATGGACCGACCTTGAGAAACAAAACTTCTTGCACGATCTTCGTGCTAGGGCAATTAAGCGCGATAAGCTAAATGATTAATATATTCCTTGAGATAGAAAAATTAAAAGCTATACTGCGAAACAAAGGTCTCGATGAAGATGCTGTAGAGCAGATCGCTAAAAAAGCAGAGATGGAGATCTCTGTGGCACTTCAAGAAAAGATGAACGATGCTGTAGATTTAGCTGTCCAGTCAGGCGTACAAAAAGATTCATCTGAGTTCATCAACGAGCTTCGTCCAAGACCAGGTGCTTTCATACTAGAGACGGAGTCAGGGATCACAGATTTTAGCGAACCTCCGTTTCCCATGCTAGATAAGCTTTTAGCTAATGGAGTTAAGCCTATGAAAGACGGAAGTGGTATTTATAAAGTGATTCCAGTTGGTGCGCCTAGTAAAACTCCAAAGACTTCGATTCACGCTAACATATTTGACGCGCAGAAAGCGATATATGCTCAAAGGTATGAAGCTTCTGTTGCTCAGTATAATAAAGTTAAGCCTAAAGAGTCAAAAGTAAACTTTAGGACAGCTACTAGCAAGCAAAACCGAGCAACTCAATGGGTTCTTCCTGAGAAAGAGAAAGACTTCACTGAAGACTTACAAGAGATCAATAGTATGCTGCAAGATGAGCATGACAACATCGTTAAGAGTATTATTCAAAGCTATGAGGAAAGTTTTTAATGAGCTGTTTAAGTAAACATGAACATCGCAGTACAGATTGGCAAAGCTTTTACCTAGGAGAGTCTTGTTCGCCTAGCTATGATCGTTTACTTAGGCCAATTAAAGCTAGAGAAACTAACAATTTAAAATTTAATTATATTAAGTATAATATTTTTTTAATTACTCGAAGAGTAGCGTTAAACTTTACTCAGCTAAGTGTAATGATAGGTATACTTAGACGAAAAGATAAGCAAAAATACAAGGATATTAATTTTATGATGATGCATATTCTAAGAGCAGCCGCAGCACTAAACCAAGCACTCAGAGATAATCGCGATAGCTCTGCAGCAAGAGATATAAGCGGCTCAACAGAAGAACTTAAAAACTACCCAGAGAGTTGGCTTGAGTCTGGGACGAATTGGAAGAGTAGCTGGTCTAGAGCAGGTTGGTGTACTAACCATATAAGACCACTAAGCTTCCTTGGTCTAACAAATCTGGACCAATTAAAAGACACATGTAGCTTTAAAAATTTAAACCCTATACACGCATCAGATATTTAAAAAGGTATAATATACAATGGCATGGGTACTTCCTGAAATCGTAGTCCAGAAGGTGTTAGAGCACGGCATCAAGTCTCTGCGCGTTAACAAAGCAGAGTTTTACGACTTGTTTTGGCAGTTCACTCAAGATGAACTTAATGACAACTACGGATTAAAGTATCTAGACGACATATGGAAGTGGTTTTCCACAACTAAGATTCCAGTTGTCAAAGCCTGGTCCTTCAATGTGCAGCAGATCCCATGCATCAGTGTTCACTTAGCTAATGAAACTGAAGATGAGAGTAAGGCTGCACTTAACGATTTTGCTGGTGTTTTTGACGACGTAAATGAGACAGGCACAGGCGTGTTTACTTGCATGGTTGATATCGGAGTGCATGCTAACAAAGCAGGAGACCATGTTCTATGGCTCTATTACATAGTTGCCTACATACTTTTTAAGCATAAGTTGATGGCCCATAGGCTAGGTCTTAAGTTACATACGTTCAGCGCATCAGACTACAACAAAGATGTTGGGAAAATAATGGAGAACATCTGGACAAGATGGATAAGATTTAGGTGTACAACTCAGAATTTCTGGAACGCTGAGCCGTTATCTGAGATAGAACATCTAAATATAGATCCCGCCACTGGACTACCACCGGCTAGCGATGTAGCTGCATCACCTGACGTAGATATAGCAGAAGTTAACACTACCAGCAACGATGGTTTAATAGTGAGCCGCGTCGGCGACGACGACGGCGACGAAGACATGAATATTTAACCGACTAACCGGTTAAAATAGGTATTAAGGAGCAACTTATGTCTAAGAAGAAAAAAATGCAGCTTGAAGATGCGGCCGAACAGCAAGCTATCGAAGTGACAGAAGCTGAAGAGGCTCCAAGCGCGATTACAGAGGAGTTAAAGGTAGATTTTGATACATGGTACGTATTAAGAGAACCTCAAATTCCGGCTCATCATCGCAAAGAAATTATTAAGGCCGATTTTAAGGGACGTGGTATATCTGTGATAGCAACGATGGCAGAATTTGATGAGGCTTTAAGAAAGTACGGGATTAAGTTAGTTTAACCTAACTTAACATCTATGTTATAATTGTGCTATAGAAACTTGACTCAGGAGACATGATTATATGGCAATTAATGTGAGCTTTAACGGCGCTACAATTTTCAAACCAGGTGCTTACTCTAGGACTACAATCGACCTTGGCGGAGGTTTTCCTCTTAGTCCAACAGGTATCGTTGCGATTCTTGGAGAAGCAGACGCGGGAACTCCTGGTTCCGCAGAGACTAACATCGCTAATAACGTTTTTAGTCCAGATCAACTTCCACAACTTCGAGCTAAGTACGGACGCGGTCCGATCGTAGATGCTTGTAATATGTTGTTTGCTCCTGGAGCTGACGGTGCTATTCCTGGCGGAGCGCAAGCTGTCTACATCTACAAAACAAATGCGTCTACTCAAGCGATCCTTGATCCTGTTGCTGCTGGCGGCGGTACAAACGACTACGGAAGAATTCGCTCACTTGAGTGGGGAATCGGTGGAAATCAGTTGACGTTCAAGAACGTTATTATTCCAGAGGTTGCAGCTAGAATCATCTCTGGCACAATCACTTTTCCAGTTGTTATCACTGCTGGCGTCAACGATGAAATTCAATACAGATTAAACGGTGGAGCAGAAAATACAGCAACTATTGCTGCTGGCTCTTACACAAACGTTGCTGCTCTAGTGTCTGCGTTAAATACAGCTCTTGGTTCTGCAGTTGTTGCGTCAGCTGGTACAACGTCAAACACTATCGTGCTGACTCAAGGTGCTGGCACTAACATTCACAGAAACGGACTAGGAAGAAGTATTCAGTTAGGTGCAGGAAACGCTAACTCGTCGCTTGCTCTCTCAAACCATTCTTTTGCGACAGCGTTATCTGAGCCTCTTGCGACGTTAACGATTAAAAATAACGTCTCAACTCTTGAAGAGAGCGATACAGTCGGCGGCGAGATTGTCATGAGCTTAGGACGTGATGGTTCTGGTTCTTGCACTAGCGCGTCTGTTGACATCACTGCGACACAGATTATTCTTACTCAGACTGGCGCATCGCCTGCTTCAATCACACTTAACAAAGTAAATTTCCCAACTATTCAGTCAGTTGTTGATTACATCAACACTTTACCTGGATGGAATGCGTCTGCTGCAAGCGTTCAATTAGGTCAACTTCCTCTCTCAGTTCTTGATCGAGTTTCTGGTGCTGGTGCGTTCTTTAGTGGATCGACTCTTCGTCAACCTGCGCGAATCAAACGAGACGCTGATCGAGTTGCTAACTTCTTCAACTTATCTTCACAAGTTGAACTGATTCCTCTTACTTCTGCTTCAGAAGTTAAGAAAGTTGGGTTACCTGATCAACAAGGTGTACCAAATGCTCTTTACTTGAGCGGCGGATCAAAAGGTGCTACTACTTCCTCAGAGATCACTAACGCTCTTGCTAAGTTTGAGAAATTCCGCGTTAACTCTATAGTGCCTCTCTTCTCGCGAGACGCTGCTGCAGATATCGCTGATCAGTTGACTGATTCAGGATCTACTTACACGATCGATGCTATCCATCAAGCTGTTAAAACTCACTTGAGCTTGATGACAACTACTAAGAAGAAATCTGAGAGACAAGGTTACTTATCGTTCAAAGGCTCTTACGTTGATTCTAAGGCTAAAGCAGCTACCATGGCTTCCGGTCGAATCCAGATGGTTATCCAAGATATTCGTCAGATCGACTCTGAAGGAGCTATTAAGTGGTTTCAACCTTGGGCTGGCGCTGCTCTTCTTGCTGGTGCACGCGGCGGATCTCCTATTGGAAACCCGATGACGTTCAAGTACTTCAACATGTCTGGAATTCGACACACTGCTCAAGCTATGTCTGTTGCTGAGCAAGACATTCAGATCGACTTTGATCCAGATACCATGTTCGACGACGCTATCCAAAACGGAATTACCTTCTGGGAAGCTCCGCAAACCGGTGGGTTCCGACTTGTTGTAGATAATACAACTTACGGAAAAGATGGAAACTGGGTATTCAACCGAGGACACGTAATTTACGCTGCAGACGTTCTTGCTTATGACTTCCGAAATCAACTTGAAAACATCTACGTTGGGATGAAGAATACGGTCTCTGCTGCGGAGATTAAGTCTACTTGTGAGGCCATCTTGTCTACTTACTTGGCTCAAGGAATTACAGTGAGTACCTCTGATGCTAAGAACGGATTTAAGCAGTTGGTTGTTCAGATCAACGGCAACACTGTTAACATAAGTGTCGTAGTCAAACTGGTAGAGGGAATAGATTTTATTCTTGCTGACATTACACTTCAGCGAGCTTCACAAACAGCCTAATTAGCTTACAGCTAGTTTGTAGTTGATACTCTTTACTAAGTATAACCTTGGTGTAGGGTATCTTATCATGTACAAAAGATCAGTATAGAGTTGATGCGTTAAGTTTCAACGGTATACATCAGAAGATGTGCAAGATATGTGGTAAGCCAACATATATTCCCAAAGGCAAAGCTGAATATCCCGATTACCATAAATAACGCTACATCAAGCGTCTATCTGATAGTACAGGCGCTTCTGATGTTAATTATAAGGACAGAATTAAGTTATCTAATTGCAGATGTTGCGGTAAGGAGAGTGAAACTACTCTAGTTAGCTTGGGCAAAACGTTCCTGCTCTACTGCTTGTTCAACTAAATTTTACAGTTTACCTGAAAATCAAAGCGAAGCTAAAAAGAAGGCTATTGAGTTTCACTCAGACATACTTCGTAACTTAGTTCATAACGAAGAGTTTAAAGCTAAACGTGTCACTGCTATGCTTAAGAAATTGTCAGTCTTATAGAGGATGATAGTGTTGTGGGTTCAAAGACTTTCTTGTAGAGCTAGCTCTCTAACGAGCGCAGCATTAAAAACAGAATTGCTCGCTACAACAGCTTCAAAGACAAGATCTATATGTTTTACGGTACCAAGATGAAGTCTTGGAGTATCTTAAAACCTAAAGCCAAAATTTTAGTGCATCCAATCAAGTCTTAGGATACACTTACCTTAAGTTTCTAAGAAAAGTCGACCTATACTAACCCTTTCCTTCTTGCTCTCTCTCCCTTTCCCTCTTTATCTTTTATATAACTGCACGTTTTATGATTAATAACAGGTTAACGCACGAAAATTAACTTAAAATAGTGTATATTATCTAAGTGGGTCGCATAGTGTGACCTAAAAAAATGATAGGTACTGGTCAACCGCAAGACCAAAAGGAGAAAATATGGCTGGAAAGAAACCGTCGTTCATTACAGGTGCAAACGCTAAGATTAAGGTAGGTGGAAAAACTTTCGCTTACGCTTCAGATGTTTCATATCAGGTTGTAGTGGATACCATCCCAATCGAAACAATGGGTCGTTACGAGGCTGTCACCAACGAGCCAGTAAACTACTCAGTAGCCGGTGAACTTAGTGTTGTTCGTTATACTGGCATCGCTAAGACTAATAACATGCCAGGAACAAATACTGGTGGAAACGGTCTTGGAAGAGTAAATTACACCACTGGTGGAAGAGGAGACCACGAGATTAATCCCGGTAATATCCTACTGTCTCAAACTTGGGACTTAGCTGTTTATCAGAAAGAGCAAGCTGGTCCAACAGCTGCTGGCGGAACTGCAACTGTGATAGATTCTGTAGAGTTTATCACGATCAAAGATTGCCGATTCACGCGTAAGAGCGCTGCGTTGAACAAGCGTGGTATTCTTGTTGACCGTTTGGCGTTTGTTGGAATCATCGCAGATGATGAGTCTTTCGACTCTTCTTACTCAGGTGATACAGATCTGAGCTAATCAGTAAGTTAAGGATCAGTGTAGATGTCAGGTATTCGTCCGTTCTTTATCACAGGCGCAAACGCTAAGATTAAGTTGAACGGCAAAACTTTAGCTTTTTGCACTGATCTAACGTACTCTGTTCAAGTTATCACTCAGACTCCTAAGATTCTTGGGATGTACGAGGGTTCCTCAGTAGAGCCTCTCGGATACAACGTGTCTGGCAGCTTCACCATCATCAGGTACGCAAAAAACGCTAAAGCTGCAACTGGTAAGAAGGCACCGCATGATACTGCTATAAACGACGCAGGCAACGGTGTCGGTAACTGGGGCTCAGTATGGGGTAGCGGGTTATTCAATGGTGCTGCAGCATCTCTTGGGCTAGGCAACGACGGAAGAGCAAATGAGGCTCTTGATCCTAGTAGGTTCAACCAAGGAACAACTTTTGATATTCAAGTTTATCAAAAAGTTCCTGCAAAAGCTCCTCAAAATAATGGACTACTAGATCAGATTGCTAGCGGAATTCAAAGCGCAGCAGATTTTCTTAGCGGACAACAGGTTGGTGGTTTCACGATCGCAAACACAGAAGTTATCGGTGTTGCAAACATAAGAAACTGTAGAATCACTCAAGCTGATTTTCAATTATCTAAAAAAGGTGCAGCAATACAGAGATTTAACTTTGTTGCACTTTATTTAGATGAAGATAGTTTTGTCGCTGACTTTAGTGGTCGGGGACAGCACTTTCAAGGATAAGTAGATGTCGTCTGGTTTTAATAATAGACCAAATCTATCTAATAGACTATCTGACAATGTTACAAGTCAGGTTGCAGGTATCTTTTCAACTCGGCCTAATGCTAGGTACGCATCTGGTGCTAGAGTTTTGTTGAAAGTTAATAATAAGTTATGTGGATTTGCTTTTGGTGTCTCATGGAGAATCAGCACTACAGCGGTAGATATCACCACGATCGATGATTACCTTCCTTACGAGATTGCTCCACAGAGGGTTATAGTGGAAGGAACTATATCAGCGCTGCATATTCCAGGCCAAAGCGCTGGGACTGAGCTGTGGCAAGCAGATGCTCTTAATTTCCTATTTCATAAGTACATCACTATCGAAGTAAGAGACTCAGCTACAGATCAACTTCTCTTTTACACAAATAAAGCGATGATTATGAGCCGACAAGAAGATCTTAAAGTTGACTCATTAGCTAATGTTCAGTTAGTTTGGCGAGCAATCGGCTTTCAAGATGAAAGAAAACCTGAGTATGTTGAAGGTATCCAAGGTAATACTCAAGAAAATAAGAACCCACCTAGCAGGCTTCAGCAGATAGCTTCTAAAATTAGAAATTTTAAATTTTAGTGTAGATTCAACTTTCTTAAGTATAATTACTTTTGTATCTACAACAATATAGGAGCATTAGATGAACTTACCCAGTAAAGAAAAAACTTTTTATTTTAACTATCAAGGCGAGTTAAAGAACTACGAAGGAACATTTGTAGTTCTTGCTCATTTAAATGTTGGGCAGAAGCATGCACTTTCTCTTGAAAAGACACGCTTACTTGGCAACTATGCGAACCCTACAGACGACCTTGCTGGGTTTGCTATTGTTCTAGCGAATCTTCGCGTCAAGATCATTGACGGTCCTGAGTGGTGGAAGCAGAGCCAAGGTGGGATCACTATCGAAGACGAGGACGCTCTTGTGGCTCTTTATCGAGAAGTGCAGAAGGCGGAGGCTGAATGGAAAGAAGAACTAAAGAAAAAAACTCAACCAGCTCCTCAGGATCCGAACCAAGCATCATCGAATCAATAAGAAACTTAGCAGCAAAAAATGCTAGGTCTGAACTAAACACCGAAGAGCAGCTACTACTTTTCCTTCAAAGTTGGTGGTCTAGAACTTATAATAGGCCACTAAAAGATCCACTGTTATTATCATACTCTATAGAAGAGCTCTTATATGAGTTCTATGATCGTATTGAACGATTTAAAGCAGAACAAGAGCGACTTGAGCAAGAAGATGTTAAAATGGAAGAGGATAAGGATAAGGCTGCGTTAGATTGGGCAGAGCAAGAGGAAAAGCGAGAGCTTGAAGCTATGAAGGCTGAAGCTGCTAATTCTAAGTCAGCTAACCAAGATCCAACAAAAGATCCGGAGAACGTGGCTTGGATGGATGAACAGATCCAAAAAGCCAAAGAGATCTACGGTGAATCTTTTGGCGAAGATATTGAGTTGGACTTTGATGAATAAAATATGTAATAAGTGCAATACAGCACAAACAATTAATAATTTTTATAAAAATACATCAGTTAAAGATGGATATAGAAACACATGCAAAAAATGCATCACTGTCCAAAAACAGGTCTCTTGTAGACAACAGTCAGTTAAGATTAAATTAAAAAAAAGAGAGTATTATTATAAAAATAAAACTAAGGTTTGTGCTACTACAAATCGATATATTTTACGTAGACTAAAAAACGATCTGTTGTTTAAATTAAAACATAACGCAAGATCGTTAATTAATGAAAGTATATCAAACCGAAGCATCAAGAAAAATACAAAAACTGAAAAATATATAGGATGCTCTTTTGAAGAGCTTAAAAATCACTTAGAATCTAAATTTGAATTAGGTGTGACTTGGAATAACTATGGGTCATATCGGTCAATTGACCGTATCGGTCCTTGTAATCAGGCGCAAAATTCAGATGAACTCATTAAACTTCAATATTATAAAAATCTACGACCAATGATTACACATTGGCCTAACGGAAATATAATGAAGTCTGACAATAAAATTCCAGAAGCTGAAAGTTTATGTATTAAGCTTCTTAATCGTGAATGGATTGAATAATGGCTGATCAAAATAAGTCTAGCAGAGGACCAACCAATACAGTAGTCGACGCCATCGATGAATCTAGTTTTCTTACAGAGTTAGAGCGCATTGGCGCCACAGCTGGAAGAAGGACTGCCTCTTATTTTGAGCTAGAGCAAAAAATTAGACGTGAAGGTAAGTTACTAAATAAGCTGATTGAAGAAGGCCAGCGAATTCCTTTAATCAAAGAAAGTCCATTCTATGAACAGCAAGTTACTGGTCTAAGAGAAAGCATTCGAAACATCAGGGCACGCATGAACTCTATGGAGAGTTCTGCAATCACTAAAGCTGAGAGCGAGGCATCTACATATATCTCTCGTCAATTCTCACAACCCTCAATAAATGCTCAGATCGCATCAATAATGCGACAAAGCTCTGTTCAAAACAGAGCATTTACGATATTTGACCAATCTTATGACCAGCTTGAAGCTAGACGCGAAGAAATTTTAGCAAATATTAGACAAACTGAACGTAGCGCTCTTAATGAAGTTAAAGGTATGTTTGGTCAAGGTGGTCAAGTTAAACCTGAAAGTTCTGCTGCACTTGGCGTAATAATGTCTGAAACTCAGAATAGATATAAGGAGCTTGCGACTATCAATGTCGCACAGCAGTTACAAAGAATCTCAGGTGTTGATCCTACATCTCGCATACGCAATATTGTAGAGATGGGTAAAGAAGCTAATAGGGTTTTATCTGTAGAGAATGTCGCTAACGAGCTACGTCAAGGTGGAGTTAACATATTTCAAGACGGACAATCTAGAACTATAGCTAGTGAAAATATCCAGCAAGAAATTATAAATCAAGCAAGACGGTTAGCAGACACTTTAAAAGAATTAAGTGAAAGTGCAGGCAAGACCGACGAAGAGTTATCTAAACTAAGAAAAACAGCTGAAGAGTCAGCTGAAAACATGGGAAAGCTACAAGATGCACAAGCTTTAGGTGGGGATGGAAGACGTAGACCACCGACTGGAGTTCAAATTGCTACATTTTTAAGTGGAGCTTTTGGTGTTGCTAGTGGAGCAATGCAAGAAATCATGATCAATCAGCGATTTGGTCAGGTTAGCAATGTAGCTGGCTTTGCTAATTTAGCAAACGAGCAGTACGATATGTATCGCAGAGGTGCTGCCGGCGACATCCTTTCTCAACTAACTTTAAGTCAATACGCTGCTGCTGAGAACATGGCTACTGAGATAAGAGAGGCCACAAAGTATGTTCAAAATGCTCAAATCGCTAGTGGGGTAGCACAGGGTTTCGCTGGCGGATTAATGATCAAAGAAGGCTTAAAAGACAAAGTGACAGGTCTGGTAGGAGGAAGTTTAACGGGGACTAGTGGAATCGCCACTGAACAAATCATGACCGGTACAACAAACTTAGTTGGAGGTATTGCAACAGTAGGAACTGTTGGGTTGAATAAACTTAGGGATGTACAAGAAGGTCAAAATGCTTTAGCTGCTGCGCAAGCTCAAATTATGGCACGTCAAGCTCTAATGTATATTCCTGCTACACAACTGCAGGGTCTTCGTGACTACTATGTTCAACTTGATATCGCTGCACAAGGCGCAGGTACAAGAGCAAGACAGTTCCTTGATCAATCTATGTCTATAGAGAATATGTCTGCGATGTCTGCAGCTAGATTAAGCCCTGAGCAGTTTGCACGGTTGTCGCAGATTGGTTTTGAGCAGATCGGTTCAACATTTAACGTTAATCAGATTTTTGCGGCTCGTAATTTAGAGCGCGCCGGCTTTGGCAGCATGCAAGACAATATACAGAGAATGGCTATGCTAGCCAACGCTGGCATCAACAATCCTAAAGAGAGTATGGAGAACATTCTTTCTGCAGCGATGACAAAAAGTCTTGATAGTTCTAAAGCTCTTAACATGATGGTGGAGAATACTGCAGCAATGGTTCAGCAATCTAGTACAGCGATGGCTGCAGGAGTAGATGTCACTAGAGCTAGTGCGGCACTTTTAGCAGGAAGTGTAGATCCTAACATGGCTAGAGCTCACCAAGAATTTGCCATCAGTAGGGCAGCAACAGCTCAAGAAGCGATGAAAGATATAGTAACAGACACGTCTGTTAGCTACACCGGTATGATAAATGTTGCTAGAATTCAAAAAATGACTGGTATTAGTCAAATCGATTCGATATTTGCTGCCAAGTTAAGTCCTGCAGAAATTAAAACGATGCAGAATATGGATCCAAAAGCAGCTAGAGAGGCTTTACTTGATGTAGGTGTTTATATCGGAGATAAAGATGTTAGTACCTTTCTTAAACAGCTGTTAGAAGCTAAAACTATTCAGGCAGTTACTACTGGTGCAGGAGCATTAGCTTATACAACAGATGAGATTAGAAAAAATCTATTTGAAGGTACTGTAAACAAAAAAGAGCATTCTCTGTTTACTGAAGAAGAAAAAGCTGCATTAGGTAAAATGGGTAGTTATGTTGGATTAGCTGGTAGCGAATATTACAGAGCTGCTCGTGGTCTTAGAGAAGTTAATACTGATGTTGGAACTCGGGGTATGGACATAGTAGCCGGAAAAGAAGTTGATGATGTTAAATCTCAACTGGATATGCTTAGAACTGGCGGCTTCAAGCAAGCAGCTGATGCTGCTGAATCAGCTGCAAGACAGTTTGGAAAGGTTAGTGAGGCACTTCAAACATTTATAGAGCTTCAAAAAAAGCTTGAAACAGATGGAATTCGCAATGAAGAAGCTTTTTCCAAAGCCGCTGTAACCATGGCTACTGATTTTAAAGTGAGTGTTGGTAGGTTTGATGTAGCAACAACTAAATACGAAAAAGCTTCACAAGCAATATTAGATGGTATAAGCGCCATCAAGAGTAACAGAAGTCCAATAATTCCTCAGGCAGCAACTGATATAATGAACACACTAAAAGGAAAATCAGCTAGATAATGTCCAACTATAGAATTAAAACCCCTCATGCTGCTGTTTTAATATGGAACTACTCAGATCGCATCGGGGTACCAGATGGAGGTTTTAATTCTACTGGAGTTAAAAAGCCACACGAGGTCGAAACATTCAATCGACCTATCATTATCAGTACTTTGTCTTGCATATCGATTCAAACTAATAAATTAAAATCTGATCCAGTCGGTACATTTAACCTAGTTTTAGCTCCCTATAAAAACTGGATTTCCACTGTTACTGCAGGCAGCTGGTGTGCCATCTTGATGTCTAACGAAAAGATCGAAGAGAAAGACCTCAAGAAAGCAAACCCAAAACATGTCAAGATGTTAGGAAAAATAGAGTCTGTTAGGTGCGAGACATCTGTAGATGAATCAGGCGCAAGAAAAACTTTATACTATGTAAGTGGAGTAGATTGGGGTCACATATTTACCTCTTATCTTTACATAGATAACTTAATAGTTGCTCCTAACGAGCCGCTGCTTCAAGGTAATCCTGCAGCTATCGCAATCAGAAATATGATAATTGGAGCAGACGGATTACCAAAGTCTGGTGCAGTAAAAGACAACTTAAACAACCTGCTCTCAATTATGGGACAAAATGTAGGCGGCTTTACAGCTGCAGGGAACGATATAGGTAGATTAGCTAACGCTATATACGAGTTTAAGATCCCGCGAGAATTAGCAGATTATTTTAGGTTTAACGACGCCAAAAATAAAGAGAAAAAAACTATATCTATTAATAAAATTCTAACACTAAGAACAGGCTCACTTGTCGCTCAGCATAAGTACGACGACTCAGCTGAAGCATACGGGTTTATAGATCCTTTTTCGCTGCAAGGTACACATACGATTTGGCAGATCTTACTAGAAAACAGCAACCCCGCATTAAACGAGATGTTCTGTGAGTTTGACTGGCACAATAACAACTTGCAGCTAGTTCTATATAATAGAATCAGACCCTTTTCGTATAAAAATTTTAAGGCAAAAGCTGCTGGGACATCTCAAAATTTAAGGTCTTATTTTCAGTTAGTTAAATATCACGACATCGATCCTGTTACAGTTATATCTATTAACGCAGGGACAAACTGGAGAGATAAGTTTAATTTTATAGAGATAAAGCCGCAGTTCCAAGAATTTGCGGTACTTAAAGTCTGGCACAAACAAAAATCCCAGGCATATGATGAGATCTCTTTTGAAAGAGAAGGCTTTAGGCCTATAATATTTGATACTAAACAGTTTCCAGTTAAAAAGGGTGCTACGATTAGTCATCAACATGTCAGCGACGGAATTGATTTTTCTCAGCTTGAGAAGTGGGTCTTGTTGATGCGAGAATGGTACTTTGGTACTCATAGGATGCTTAACGGTACTATCACTATTGTTGGTAGCTCTGAATATATAGGTGTAGGTAACAACATCAGATTTCCTGCTGATCTTTTAAATCCAACACCAAACATAAATAAAGCATCTAGAGATAAAAATAAAAACCCACTAATACTTGCTCACGTTGAAAGCGTCTCTCATAGCTTTACTGTTCAGCCTGACGGCGCACGAGAATATATAACAACAATAAATTTTGTTAGAGGGATAGTGGTTAATGAGTCTAATGAGATTGTTGGTAGCGGCATGTTAGATCAATTCACTGCTCCAAAAGAAGGTCTTTCATACGAGCAAGACAGAAATACTCGCAATACCGTAAGCACATCTGACGTATCAGATCCAGATCCTCAAAAAGTTAGGGGTGTATGATGATAAATCCATTTAACATCGTAAAAGATAGCTCAATATGGCAGACTCAGTCTGCTTACGAAGCAGTATCAAGAAAAGATCCGTATCTAAGAATCGGTATTGTTAAAAGGGCATACAAAGATAAGAATACATCAGATGTACGATACATAGTAGAAATACGAGATAGAAATGATGCGATTGAGGTGCACGCTAGGTATATTAGATCCTTCGGCGGCGTATACAACTATGAAGATGTGATTTACAGGGGATACAAGTTTGAGGATGCGTCAGATCAAACTAACGCGTTTGAGGCAAAAGCCGGAGATAGTGTACTAGTGGGTTTTTTAAATGGAGAGTCAAGAGAGGCGATCATAATTGGCTCCCTGATGCATCCAGCTAGAAGATCAGACTTGGATCCTCGTAAAGGGCCTCAACTTAAATCAGAGTTTAACGGCATCGAAACTTACATAAACGAATCAGGTGAATATAAACTTACATTCAAGGCACAACCTAAAAATATCAAGAAATTAGAGGATTTTCCTAAATCTAGACTTCCAGGACCAGAATACGACGATAAGGTCGGTGGATCATTCTTATGGTTCGATAAGACCGGAAGTATCGAGATAAGCGATCAAGACAAAAACGGAATTCAGAGGACACGGATCGATAAGCCCACAGGCACTATCATAGTTGAGTCCGGTAAGATTAAGCTGACAATGACTAAAAAAGAAGAAAAGGTTGAATTAAAGTGCAAGATCTTAGATGTTATCTCTGACGATAAAGTCAATATTAAGACAAAAGAATATAAGCTGGAAGCCTCAACATTTATAAAAGTTAAATCTCCTAAGGTAGCTATAGGTAAAGATGGTGTTGAGCTGTTAGATCAAATATTTCAGCTTGTTGAGGCCCTAAGCAAAGTTATTCCTATTTCGCCTGTTGGTCCTTGCGCTGCGCTTGGAGCTACCCCACAGTGGCCAAAAGTCGCAGAGATCCAAAATAAGATTAAAGAGATAACTGGGTCTCTCTAACTTAGAATAATATATAATGGAAATGTATGGCTATTGGAATAGATTCAATTAACAAGATATTTAATAGAACTAGTGCAACAGTTGCACCTAGAAGACCAAGCAATGAGCTTGTAAATTTAGACATCAATAACGAATCATTTCTAGCAACAGGCAGCGGACCAGATACAACTAAAACAAACACATACTCAATAAGAGCTGAAAATTGGTTTTCCGCTAAACCTTATGGATTTAAGGCACGGAGAAGAGACGGCAGAACTATCACGATGTTTCTTCCTATTAATCCCAGCAACCTAACAATTCATACAGAGTTTGCCACCAACATGATTCCTACGCTGTACGGAACTGTTGAGGAGCATTCAGATGTTCGATATTTTGATATATCTATCGAAGGCACTACAGGTATGGCACCTAAGTTTGTGGCTCCATACTTAAATGGAGAGCCGAATGAAGCATACGAGAACGTTATTAAAGGCGGAAGAGCATCTTTTGCTGTAGCTGAAGGTGTAGCACAAGGTGGCTTTTTTCCAAAAACACTTGGTGTGATCAATCAAATTCAAAATAAGATCGCAGATTTGCTAGACGGCGGAGTTAAGCCAAAGACCGGTATTGTCAATGAAAATTCTGGCTATGTTGCGTTCCACAACTTATATAGGTTTCTTCTTCAGTATAAGAAAGATGCAGCAGGTATAAGCAGTACAGCAACAAGAAAGAAAAATATGCATCCACTAACTTTCTTCAACTATAAAGATAACAATGAATACGACGTAGTAGTGAAGAGCTTCACGATGAAACGATCTGCTGACAATCCTATGTTGTACTTTTACAGTATTCATCTCAGAGGATATAACCTAAGAACTATAAAAAATCCTATTACAGACGACATGAAGCAAAGATTAGCAGATCTTGGTCTTAACGGTGTAGATTCCTCTTCTTCTCTTGGCGACATTAAAGCACTTTCAAGAACTGCAAAAGCGGTTATGGGATCGTTTGCTGGTGGAATTAATATCTTAGGAAGATAATGGCAACTTTAAGTGAAGCATATTCTAGTATCGCAGACGTAAATCTCTGGCTTAAAAGTAGAACTGGAGAAACTCTAACACTAGCAGATGTGCCCACTATTATTCCACTAAGATGGTCTTACTTTAAGGATAGTTGGGAATTTCTTAAGCAAAATCTTGTGAATTCTATGGTTTTAAATCCAAACCCGGACTTCCTAAAGCAGCAGATCGATGATTTTACAAAATTTATAAGAGCTCAAAGATCAGGATCTAAGAATATTAATCCCTTTCAAGATACTAGTACTTTTTATAAATTTTACGCGATATTTGATAACATCGAGGTTGAATCTATTAATCTTACAAATGAAGAGCAAAGAATACTTGAGTCTGAGATCGCAAGAGTAAAGATGTTCTCAAAAAACGACTTCTTGAACGCTAGAACTAATATTATTGGGTATCGTGATCGCATTACAGACACTCTAAATCTTGGCGACGCAGACTACAATAAGACTTTTAACAAGAGCTCGATTCCTCCGCAGATAAATCCTACTATAGTGGACATAAACTATCTTTTGACGCTTCAAGGCTCCATAAAAACCATCGACTTCATACTAGCAAATCTTTTCGCTGTAGACGCCGCTATTGACCCATTTGCTTTAGCTAGAGCAAACGCAAACAACCCAGAAATAGATATCGGCCAGTATAAGTCAGGTAGGCTTGTTCGAATACATTACGGAGAAGATCTGCAATCTTTGGCTCATAGGTATCTAGGTGACCCTAATAAATGGATCGATATAGCTATCGCTAATGGACTTAAGCCGCCTTACATTGATGAGGTTGGACAGAGTATACCTTTGCTATCTAACGGTAACGGCAACCAGATAAACTTAGCAGAAACCGACATCAACGGTAATCTAAATATCGATAAACTTTATATAAACCAGCCTGTATTTTTAAGATCAAACACTCAAGTAGTACCAGATCAGAGAACTATAATAAGCATCACTCAAGTCCCTGTTTCTGGTGAAATTATACTAGAACTTGATGGGCCTATGAATTTGGACTTGTATCAGATATTAGATAACGCGAGTATTCGCGTATTTGCTCCAAACACTATCAATAGTGCCTTCTACATCTTAATCCCTTCTTCTGATGCTCTACCAGACGACCGAACAGATGAGGTCCCGTGGTTCTTAGCAAAGAGCGCAGAAGATGAAAAAAGAGCTAAAATTGATCTTGCGATCGACAACAACGGTGAGCTTACGTTTACTACAAACAACGACATCAGATTAAGTTATGGCTTAGAAAATGCAATACAAGCAGTTAAGCTAAAAATCATTACAGAGCTTGGCTCACTTAGGTACCATCCAGAATTTGGTCTCGTTAACATAATTGGACAAAAGAACCTCGATATAGATGAGATGAAGCACGCGATTACAGAATCTATTACATCTCAGATACAGGCAGATAGTCGATTCGATAGAGTTGAATCTTTGTCTGTAGATTACCTAGTTAATAATTCAACTAACGAAGGAGTAGGAGCTATCTCAATAACGATGTCGGTTAGGTTAGCCGGTGGAAATCAAGTTATTCCTATAAGTTTTACAGTAAATAATACTTAACCTCACTAATATCATAGTAAAATAAGTGCAATAAGGTAAACAATGTCTATACAGATTAGAAGTTTTAATCAAATTTTAGGCGACATGATCCGAAAGATCGTGGCAGATACTCCACTTAATGACTTAAATGCTGGCTCAGTATTACTTACGTTATTAGAAGCTGCAGCCTCAAATGACTTTGAAAATAACGCAGCAATCCTCAATGTTCTTGAGCTTTTAAACATCGACGCGATAAAGAACAACGATCTGGATGCTAAAGCTGGGGATTTTGGCTTATCAAGACAGCCGGCAGTTAAGGCTTCAGGTCTTGTTAATATTCTAAACACCAATATCGCTAAGAGAAGTACAGGTTTATACGTAATCAAGCCCGCGCCTATTGCAGGACAAACTAAGATTTACGTTAACACGACAGCCGGTTGGTCTCCTACTGGCACTTTATATATCGGCCGCGGAACAGAGAACTTTGAAGGACCAATCTCTTATACATCCATAACAGTATTTCCTACATATTCAGAGATCACTCTTGCATCAGCTTTACAGAAAGATCATCTCATCTCTGATATCGTTATAGATTCCCAAGGTGAACCAGATAGGGTTATACCTGCTGGTACTATAGTGAAAATTCCAGCAAACCATCAAAACCCTGAAATTCAGTATGTAACCTTAAGAAATGCTGTTATCCCTGCAGGTGAAGATATAGTGACTGGTGTAGAAGTGATCGCGCTTGTTGCAGGAAGTCAGGGAAATGCTGGGATTAATACTATTACGTCTTTTGATGTTCCCCCTTTTCCTGGAGCTGCAGTAACAAACACTGTTCCGTTCTCTAACGGAAAAGATATCGAAACTGACACACAGTTAAGAAACAGGATTAAGAGTTACACTATCACCTTAGCGCGAGGTACTGCACCAAGTATCATCTCTGCAGTAATAGGTGTATCTGATCCAGACGACAGTAAACAGGTTGCATCAGCAGTTCTTACGGAGCCAGTTAAAGTGGGTGACCCATCCTTAATGTATATCGATGATGGATCTGGTTTTCAACCGTCGTACGCTGGACAATCTGTTGACTCATTACTAAGCGACGCTGAAGGTAATGAAGAGTTTTTACAGCTTGCTAATTATCCTATTCCAAGACCTCAAGTAGTAAACGTTGAAGAAGGCCCATTTAACTTAACCGACGGATCATTTTTAAGAGTTATCGTTGATGACAAAGAAGACACTGTATTTTTTAGCTCTTCACAGTTTCTAAATATATCAGCTGCAACGCTTGCAGAAGTTATTGTTGCAATCAACAGCTCATCCACTTTATTTAAAGCTAGATTTACAAGTAACTCCTCCAACATCTTGCTTTATCCTGTTGCGCATGACGCTGAGATTATCCAAGTGTCGCCTTTACGATCAACAGACAACGTACTGCTGTATGCAAACTCACTATTCAAGTTTCCAACTGATCAATTTAGCTATATAGCTTTATATCAAAACAGCACAAGACTAAGAGAAAAAGCTAAAAATGCAGAACTCACTACTACACCGTATGCACAGTGGAATATTACGTCCGCTAGTAATATTATTATCTCTGTCGATAGCACGCCTTCACAAGACAGATTATTCACATTAAGTGATTTTCCTGGAGCTTCATCGTTTTCTTCTTTGACATTGCAAGAGTGGGTAAATGTTTTTAATACAAAATTTGCTGGTGTTACAGCAGAAGCAACACCAAGTCAAACAATGGTGATTCGCTCTAATAAAAAAGGTGCAAACTCAAAGATTGTTGTAAACGGTGGAACACTCTTAAATAAGTGGTTTCCTAATCTACCAACACAGTCAAACGGTCAAACAGCTCAATTTGAGCTAAATAGACAAACCGGAAATCTACGCATCTTAACCGATATTTTTCCTGGTGATAACATAACTGCTGGAGTTGAAGATGCAAAAGGTTTTGTGGTCTCTACGCCGACAAACTCAGGTACATATAATTTTTCAAGCGATAGTGTTGGACGACCATCAGAGATGGTTGTGGTTGTAGATTCAACTTTCTGCAACCAAAAAGCATTATCGCTCTTAATTGGATCCACTATTAACGTAACTACGCCTGACTCTACCACTATGAGAATTATGGTTAACTCTATAGATACTTTTGCAGCTATTCAGCCTGGTGACTATATCTATATAGTAAAACGATCATCTGGTTGGCTTAACAACGCAAATACTGGGTTGTTTAAGGTAAAAGCAAAAGGAAATCACACTACTGTAGGTATAGATACTTTCGTAGATGTAAGCAATGATAGTGCGGTTGTTGAATCTGGAATAGTAGTTGCTGACTCACTTGATATTAAAGGTTTCGAAACCGATGGTTATCCCCAAATTTGGAGAGGAGCATACTTAGTTAATCCACCTGCTGAACCCATCAACGGCGTCGTTAACTCTTTTAATAGAGATTTAGCTGGAGTTCTAGCGACGATATATAAATCAAACTCTATCAAGTTAACATCAACAACAGAGAACGGTGGAAGCTTAGCTGTACCTGTATCCGTAGGTAATGCCTTTGTAATTTTCCCTGAAACACAGTCTGCACAATTTGGAAATCCTTCTCATATCGCCACTAGAACTTCTGAGAAAGCGTTATTTAGTATCTTTAAAAGAACAACGCCGACAGACACGAATGTGTTCTTAGATCGACATATCTATACAGATAGAAGAGCAGTACTTTCTGCTAACGCAACTCCAGATTCTCCTCCGTTTGTAGGCGCATACAGTGAGATAATTACGTCTACTGGCGCATTAACTTCGGCTAACGTTGATTTTGACGATTATGTGTCTTTTACTCGTGGCAGCAACAGAGGCCAACTAAGGACAGTGAAAGCAAAAACAGGACCTAACTCTATTGGAACTCAGCAATCTGTTGCTAGAACAGAGATCGATCACGTGGTCGACGACGAACTGCAGATCGTAAAACCAATATCTATATCATCAGACGACAGCATTGTTGTCGTATTAGATAAAGACGCTACTATCAAGACTGTAGACATAAAGATGTCTAGAACTGGGAGAGTTAATTCTGGCTCAGGTATGAGCTCATTTACTCCCACTACTACAGAATTTTCTGCTTTTGACCAAGATAATGAGCCAGGTATTGATTTTAGTAACGTTAACGTCTGGGGAAAAACAATAAACAACACAGAGTTTGCAGACTATGCTGTATGGATGAGAGCTCGAAACTGGTACGCAACTGGCGGAGTTGTAGGCTCTGACGGTAAGATGCTGGTCCGCGCTGCTCAGTACGGACCAAACGGCGAGAAACTAAGATTTAGCTTAGAGCATCCTACATCTCCAGATCAAACTCCTACAACTACTTACATTAATAGTCCATCATGGAGTAGATTTTCTTACTTCTTCGGTTCTGGTCCTGCTAGAGCTACAGGATTAAATGCTGGTGATACTATTGCAGTATTAGGTCCATACCCAGACGACAGCACTAATTTTCCTAATGGTGCGTCGTCGAGCGGAAATTACTATGACTACACTTTCTCTGCTGGTACTTTAGCTTCTGTACTTGTCGGAGATGTTCTATCTATAGTTCAAGGATCAGGGATTTCAAACGCAAACTCTGGTCAATTCAGAGTAGCAAATAAAAGTGGTCTGACAGTTAGGGTGTTTAATCCTAACGCAACAACAACTTCACCTGGTGCACCAGAAGTTACTACAGTAACTACTGTACCAGATGTAATTGGAACACCTACAATTTACAATGTCGCCACTGTAGCAGATGTCGGCGGCTCATTACATCTCACTTACTTTATTATCCATGATACTCAAGGGTCTGTTGCTGTCTGGTACGACGTAAATAATACAGGCGCACCGCCTCCCCCACATGGAGCAAATAGAGCAATCAAGGTTGCTACTGTTGTTAGTGGGGATAACGCTAATAATGTTGCGACAAAAACAGGCTTAGTTATAGCACTTGATAATGCTTTTAGTGTTGGTGTTATAGCGAACAACATAACGATAACAAACTTGATCAACGGTCCTCTTGCTGCAGCTTCCGCTGGAACAAGCGGTTTTTCTGTCAGTACAACTACGGGAACTGCAGACATTTCGCTAGATGGTAAGTACTTTATCATTTACGATGATGAGGGATCAGTTGCTGTCTGGTACGACGTCAATAATGATTCCACTAGAGAGCCTTTCCACGGAGCAGATAGGTCCATTCGCGTAGATGGTGTAGTTGCTGGAGATAGCGCAGCAACAGTAGCAGCAGCAACAGTAGCAGCGATAAACCCAGACTTAAAGTTTTCAGCATCTAACTTAGGCAGTACAATCACTATCACCAATTCATTTGACGGTAATGTTCCTTCGCCAACCGCTGGTACATCTGGTTTCACGATATCGTCGGTAAATGGTTCTTTGTCTACTGCAGAGCTTATCACAAACTCAAACAACGTGATATTTTTTCCTATCACCGGTACAGATGTTTCAACGATTGCTTCTACTGTTAATCCTAAGCAGATAATTGAGATTACTCCAATTGGATCGCCAGCTTTAACAATTAGTAAATCTACAAGAGAAGACGACTACATATACGGAGGCGACTCTACAGCGCTAGGTTTTGGGCATAATCCAGGGTCTGCTTCATTAAGAGGTTATATTAGTTTATATGATGGGATAAATTGGGTTAAGAGCTTCATGAACTCAAATCCAAACTTTACGATGAAGACCCCATATACTCTAAATGGAGTTGCTCCGTCTGTTTATCAGATGGACACTGCGCCAAATCAAGGTACAAGCGACCTTGGCGAGCTGTTCAAGTTGATTCCTGTAACTGTTCAAAATATCCACCATCAACTTACTCAGAAAGCTCTATCTCAGTTACCCATTATTTCTAATATCAGAATATCTAATGATAGGAAAAATCTACAGATAACGTCTAAAAACTTAGGTTCTGCTGGAGCTGTTGAGATCATCGGTGGAAATGCTAATAAAGCAAAAGCGTACATCTTTGGTGAATCTGAAATATCTACCGATACAAGCGGAAATTACCTACTAATGAAGATTCCAGCCTTTCCAGATACATTTAATACTGGCGATTACGTTAAGTTACAAAACGACACTGGCGTAAAAAGATTTTCGCGTCTTATCGGAACAGATAGTATTACTGTCACAAACCCATCATCTGGAATAATCGAGTACAACTATAATCCTAAGGCAATTAACGTTACAGGGACAACACAGTTCACGATCACAGATGTTTCTGCTTCTTATGGAAGACCTGCTGGATTCGTGTGGCGCTGGACGCACGATGGTTCTGCAACTTTGGCTCAAGTTAAAGCTGGAGACCAAATTATGGCTTTTGGTCCTACTTTAAGTTGGGATCAGGGTAATAAAGCGAGAACTGCAGGAGATGGGTTAATTGCTGGTTTGCCTATCGTAAGCGTAAACGACACATCAAACTATGTAGACGTCATCAATCCTTATGGTAAAGCGATGACTTCTACTGCAGTTGGTCCTGGAAATACAGTTCAGATCTGTCCTACTCCAATTATTAAGTGGAATCTTGCTCACGCCGCAAGAGTTGGTATAACATCGATCACTAGAACAGCTGGTGATGTCACTGTAGTGTGCAGTAGCGCTCATTTTTTAAATAGCGGTGACTCCATTGATTTAAGAGACAGTAATAATTTAGCAGATGCTTCTTATTCTCCTGTTACAGTTACATCTGCAAACCAGTTTACTTTTGCTTCTGCAGGTACAGACTTTACTGAAGCAGCTGTTGGCGCATCTTTAATTAAGACCGGTCTAGTGCCTACTAGATACAGACTAGAAAAACTTGGTTTCAACGGTCTAATTAGAATCTCTAGACAAGATGGTGAGTCTCCTAGGTTTACTGACTGTGGTGTTGCAGTTGATGACTATATCTTGATAGGTGGATCTACATTTAAAGCAAACAACAACGGAAGATTTAGAGTTCTAGCTGTCGACAATAACTCTATAATTTTGGAGAATGCTTCTGCAACAGACGAGATCAATACTATCATTCCTTTTAATAACAAAGGTCTTAATGCAACATGGACAGCAAACACTAATACTGTAACAGGTGTTGCTGGAACGTTTAAGAACTTAAATATAGGTGATTGGGTTAAAAAACCAGAAGATCCAGACTCTTACTACAGACAAGTTGTAGCTTTTACACCAGGTACGCCTAGTACTGCTACACAGATCACACTAGGTGGAAATTACGCAGGAACAACAGCGATCTCCGCAGGTGTCTTGTACGATCAACTTAATGATCACGATAAAGGTGTTATCTTACAAAATGCAGATGATATTGTTGTTTTAGAGGGCGACTCTGCAGCGACAGGTGATACTCTTTTTATACAGAACATCGTCAACAGCAACTGGTTTAGTATCAACAATATAGGAAGCTTTGGTATCACGGAAGTTGGAACAAACGCGAGCACATACAAGCCTTTCATCAGGGTCTTTAATCCCGTTGGAATACCAGAATCTAATAGGTTGATGTCGGTTGATACGGCTGGCTTCTACATCATCGAAAGCTTAATCAATAAGTTTTACTCAATAAGACAGATCCAGCACGTTGCATTAGATGATCTGAACAAAGAAAGAAGATCTCTGTATATCACTCCAGCTAATAGAGCTTATAAGTTTAATAGTGCCAATAAAACTAGTATTACTCATATGGGTAAATTAGGTTACAGCACCGATGTAACTACTGGCATAGATGGCTACTTATATTACGTAGGCTTACTAAGAAGAGTTCAAAGAATAGTGGATGGGTATGAACCAGATGCTCAAAATTTCCCAGGAAGGCGAGCAGTTGGTGGTGCAATTGAAATTCTGCCTCCTCTGATCAGAAAAATCTCTATAGCTATCGATGTCACTACAGATGAAGGTGTTAACCTTGGAGATATCTCCAATAACATCAAGTCTGTTGTTATTAATTATATCCAGACTTTAGGTGTCGGCGAGGACGTTGTTCTTTCTGAGATCATTGCTGCTATTATGCAAATTAAAGGCGTCGGTGCAGTCACTTTCTCTAATCCACCACCTAACACTGAACGTATCACTATAGCAAACAACGAGAAAGCTACAATTATACCTGACGATATAGGAATCGCGTGATGCGGGCGCATAAAATAATTAACTTAGTAAGTAATAAAGTTTTTATAGATCAGACACGGTGCTCTATCAAAGAGCGACGAAGCAATTGTTGCTCGTTCTCTAGGTTTACTGAGAAATATAAAGCAATATTAAGTGCAGTTAGAGTTTTAGGTGTATCTGCGTAACGAGTTAGATGGTATGTTAGTGATAAGCGATGATGTGTACATATAATTATCATTTGAGGCTATAAATGCTTAATAAGAATAAGATTGACAGGTTACACGAACTGCTGCCAAAGCACCTAAACACGAAGACAAACGTGAACTGGAAAGCTTTGATTGAAGCTCTTGGCGAAGCTGACCAAGATACTGCAAATCTAGTTGCTGAAGTAAGAAAGCAGTTCTTTGTTAAGACTGCTTCTAGGCCTTATCTAGACAGACTTGCCACAAATAATAAGATAGCAAGACCTAGACTTGTTGGTATGGACGATGCATCTTTTAGACAGTATATTCCAGTTTTGTCGTACCAACCTAAACAAGTAAAACTTATCATAGATCAGCTGCTAGATATCTTTTTCTTTAAAGAATCTACTACTGCTTTTATAACATCTCAAAACTTCAGTCCATTTGATTTAAAAGACGGCTGGGAATTAGAGTTCTTGATAGATGAGCAGTTTAAAGATAGAATTGTTTTTACTTCTAACGATTTCACTGACATCAACGCAGCAACAGCAAATGAAATTGTAAGCACGATCAACAGGCAATCCAAGTATTGTTACGCCACAGCCTACTATGACAGCATCACTAAGAATACATTTATTAGGCTGTTTACGAAAACTGTGGGCTCAAAAGGATCTATTAAGATAGTAGGTGGACGAGCAAATGTAGCTATTAGATTTAACGGTTTTATCTTTAATGCTGGTAATGGTTCTAATACGCAATGGACAGTTACAAAAGTAGGTGATCAAGTTACCTTTCAACACACAGGCGGAGCTTCTCCAGGCATCGATAAAATTACAATAGGAAACATAATGATCATCGATATTCCTGGAAATGAGGGCTCTTTTGTTATCAAAGAGATAGATTTAGTTAACAACAGTATCACCTTCACTAACCTGTTTGGTACCACTGGTGTTTTTACGCAAACTAACTCTGATCAAGTTAAGTTTATAGAGTCAAAAAAGTATGTCGCGTTCTTAAACCCAAGAAGAGCAATGACGTGGGAAACGTCGCCGGGCGAAATAACAGTAGAGATGCCAACATCGCCGCCTGTTGTGAAAAGATCTTTAAAAGGATCTATTCATATTAATGGGGTTTTTTCGCAGATGTCTAGCAGAGACTCAGATACTAGCTTGACAGTTACTGATGCTTTCCAGTTTCCTGAATCTGGCAGCTTTTATTTAGAGCCTGTTGAAGAGATTGTAACTAGACTACTGACCACATCTGAAAACATAGTTATTTCTAGAAAACAAAATGGTCGCTTAGAGTATGGGCTACAAAAATACAAATATGCTTCTAGGGTTGCGCTTCACACTACAGGCGACATAATCGAAGGTGTCCCGCAGATTACTAATTTAGACTCTGTCGTAGGTTTAGCTATTGGTCAACAAGTTAAGATGGATGGAGTTCCACCTTACGCAAGAGTGACATCTATATCTGGCAATATAGCTAACATATCTTTTCCAGCTACTGCGTCGGCTACAGGAGCTCAGGTTAAGTTTCTTGGAAACCAGCTCACCGGAATCACACCTGATATTCCTACAGTCGCAAGTCTAAATGAGTTTACGTTAACATCGCTCACTAGATTGAGCAATGTAGTGACGGCCGTGACATCTTCAAATCACGGATATAAAGTAGGTGAAACTGTCATCATATCAAATACGACCGGTGGTCCCGGAAATTGGAATGGATCTTTTAAGATCCTTACAGCTAGCGGAAATACTTTTACGTACAAGCAGATCGACACTAACGGCTCTGCGACAGTTTTAGGAGAATCTAGAGTTGAGAGGATTGGATTATCTAATTCTGGATCTAAGGTTATAGTGATTGACGCGATATTTAACGAAGTCAGTAGGATTACTGGTTCGTATATCTGGGACCAAGCAGTGGCTTTTGTTCTTTCTTCCAAAAAAGCTGAAATTCAGGATGATATACAGGCAGGTAAGATTGTACGTCTACTGAATGTAGGATCAAATAATTTATCAAAAGATGGCGGCTTCTTAATTTTTAACTACGGTAAAAACAACCAAGAAGGTCCAGTTAGGTACCTATATAAGCCAACTGACACTACGATAGCTATAGACCCTAGCTATACTTTTAAAAATACCCATATCTCTGGGTCCCCTGTTATTGCAATAAATAAAAAGGGACCTCATCAGATGAGCGGCAAAGCTGCCGAATATCCAGCGTACATCACAGACCCCTCAGAGGCTAGAGTTGTTCTTCAAGAGCTAATTCGTTCGGTTAAAAGTGCCGGTATTTTTGTTAACTTCTTGATTAGATTCCCAGAGCAATTATATGCTACATTAGATGTTTATAGTTCTGGTATTGATCCGGGCTAAGAGTTTTTATAGTATAATTTAGATCATAGGAGACATTAGTGGCAGTACTTGGTCGTTTGTTAATTAGTTCTGCAGAGAGATTAGATTTACCAGATCTTTTAAGTATAGACTCTTATACTGCTGGTGATTTTAAGTATCTTCTCAAGGGCATCATCGGTGATTCTAAGCCCTACATATTAAAAGGCTTTGACGTAATTGATCCTTTAAATGCTATCGGTACTCAAAGTTGCTCTATCAGAGTGGCTGATTCAGTTGTATTTTATCCAGGCTCAAACGCTGGATCTTTCTTTCATGGCTTACAAGAGGGTCATCCACAAGCTGAACCGTTAGTTCCTGAACTTAGAAAAAATACAGTCAACTATGTCTACTTAACTTTTAACACTTTTAACTCATCTATAGATACTCGCGCTTTCTGGGATCCAGATAAAGACGGTGGTGTAGGTGGTGAATTTACTCAAGACGTAAACACTCAATCTGTACTTAAGGTTGAAGTACATGTTTCTACTGGATCTTTCCCTGCTAATACTATTCCAGTTGCTAAAGTCACTGTTGGTCCCGTTGTTATCACAGCGATCGAAGACGCGCGCGACTTAATGTTCAGGTTAGGATCTGGCGGAATCTCTCCAAATCCTTTTAATCAGTATCAGTGGCGCAATCTTCCAAACCCGTCGTTTCAGAGATCAGAGCCGCCGATCAAGATGTTGGCTGGTGGAGTTAACCCGTTTCAAGGCGCAGATAAGAACATCTTTACTCTGAAGGAGTGGATGGATGCTATCATGACCAAGCTTCGCGAGCTTGGTGGAACAATCTACTGGTACGAAGACACTTCGACCTACAGTTTGATTTCCGGCTTCATCGACGCAAACGCTACGGCCTTTAAATCTAAGGGTAAATGGATACACAACGGAACTACTCCTGGTCTATTAACCTGGACAGAAGATTTTCACATTAAGATCGCAAGCGACCAAAGAACATACATTGTTCGTAGCAGTAATAAAACACTAAACGACGAACAAGTTATGTATCTACCGATGGTTCGTCAGCAGCCGTTCAACGCTAACGACGAGCAAGTGTCGTGGATCAACGGTCAAAACTACATAAACACTATAGGCGGCGCAATAGGCTTGTTCGCTAACTTATCAAAAGGCGACTACGTCAAAAAGATCAACGACAGCAACGATAAATTTCTACGAGTTGAGGAATTCTACGACGCGATAAATCTTGGTGGATCAGTCACTACTCCAGCTGGAGCTAGATCTATTAGACTTAGTGCTGCGTATCTTGGCACTACGGGCAACGAGAAAGGTCGATACGACAAAGGTGTATACTTAGGCTCTGACGTAGTGGTGAGCAACCGAAACAACATCGCTATCAGCAACATCGGCGGAAACTTCCACTGGCTCGCGATGCGAAGCGACACTATTCAGAACATCAATAGTATAGTAAGTACCTCTCTCACCTTAAATATTACAGACCATGACGGATCGACAGCTAAAGTAACTTCTACTACTGCGCATGGACTAACAGATGGCGATCGTATCACAATAAGCGGCTCTGTGAACTTTAACGGTACGTTCAAGGTCGAAGTAGAGTCATCTACGGTATTTTATATAAATGTGTCTGGTGGTCCGTACACAGACGAATCTAGCTTAAACGGATTCTACGCCACTGTCACAACCGCTACTCGATCGACAGCGTACGGCTTACAGCTTGAATCTGCAAGTCACGGCTTCAACTCTAACGAGACGATCCATATCAGCGGAACAACAAGCTACAACGGCTCTTATCTCATCAACGTCTTAAGCGCAACAACCTTTAACATTCCTATCTCCTCATCGTATGCTACTGAAACTTCAGGTACTGCAACGCTAGCTAAGGTCATCGTTAGAAGACAAGGCTCTGTGACGCAGATCTTGCAAGGTGAGAACGTCGTGATCGGCGGAACAGATACAGAGATCATCCGCCAGTACACTGGTATGTCTTCTCTGACCTCTAACACGCCAGAGTACACAGTACCAATCCCATATAACACTCTTGATGGGATGGCCAACTACAACAGTACCGTAAACGAGAACTTAACTGCTAGGATCGCTAAGCTAACAGCGATGATGGCAGACAAGGCACAAGACAAAACTATCAAGTTCTTGCCCTCTAACTACAAATCTGTAACAAACACTACAAGCGGTACAAGCCAGAACATCAGCTTTACTCCTACAACTCCGCCAGCGCGCTTAGATATCTTGATGCCTGGATCAGATTTCCCTTACGGGACTGTATACCTTACAGGCACTCTCTCGCTGGAAGCTAATCAAGTAGCGTACATCGAGATCAACCGTAACACCGTGTTCTCGTACGCTAACCTAACAGCGGTACCAGTCGCTAACATAGTGGATGTTCCCATCGACGAGAACATACTAATCTTAGCTGTCAGGTTAGGAACTAACGACGTTTGGCTTTGGGACGGATTCTATGTACCACCAGGCAACCCAGTTCCTGTCGTCACATATCTAGATGACGTAGTTCAGCAGAATCTCAACCTCAAGATGGTGAAGGGTGGAGACTGGAGTTGGAACCTAGTTGGTGAGACATTAACTTGGTCAGATGACGCATACATACAGATCCCTGGTTTAAGCGAGAACAGAAACACTATTACTGCTGGATCAGTCACTCTATCGGCTAACGCAGTAGCTTATGTAGATATACTGAGAACTCCGGGTGCAGCAACTAGCTTAACCGTCAACGTAGCATCTAGCATAGATACCTTATTGCCCAACTCTGACAGAGTGATAGTGGCTCGTAGAGTTAACGACGCTGTGATAGTGGGCACAAACTCGATGAAACTTAAACATGGTGACTCTAAGCCGCTACAGATGTCCTACGAGATAATCGACGTTAAGGCAATCGACATAGCGCTCACCACTCTACCAGCACCTCTCTCTAGCATCGACGGAGTTAGTATCTCTGTCGCTGATAAAGTATTGTTCACTAACTTAACATCTAATCCTGGAATATACGCAGCTACAAGCTCAGGCTGGCTTTTGCTAAGCCTCTTCAGGGGAGGCAGTACACCATCTGAAGGTGCTTTAGTATCTGTCCAAAACTCTACCACTAACCTGCGTGGCCTATGGCAGTATGCTAGCGCAGAAGGATGGAAGAAGCTGGATAAGACGTTGCTGCAGAACGAACCTTCCGGATTTAAGACTACCACAGAAGCGACACTGAGCTTCAACAACTCTACTCGCCAGCTCACTATTACTCCAGTTGGTAGTCAGTTTGACTACTACATCAACGGTAAACTGTTTAGAAAGATCGGACCTGTAACTTTCCCAGCCATTCCTAACACTACTGGTCTGTATCATTTTTACTTCGACAATGAGACTCCCACTTTTAGTACTACGTTTACTCCTGATATCATCCTGTCTAAAGCTTACGTAGCAAACGTGTACTGGAGCGTCAGTGATGCTGCCGGCATCATGATAGGTGAAGAGCGCCATGGTCTCACTATGGACGGTGTCACTCACAGGTACTTACATAACACTGTTGGTACTAGGTTAGCCGGCGGCTTAACTATCGGTAGTTTTACTACTACTGGCACAGGACACGCAGCTGCAGACGCGCAACTAAGCATCTCTAACGGTGTCATATTCGACGAAGACTTAAGACACGCTATCTCTCATAGTGCTACTCCGTCTTTGCCGTTCCAGCAAGAGCTTGATCCTATCGCAAAGATTCCCATCTACTACAGAAGCGGCACTAACGAGTGGAGAAAGCTGTCTGCTACGAATTTTCCCGCGCATAAGGTCACTGATCGACTAGGCTACAACCAGAACTCAGGTGGATGGACCATCACAGAAGCACCTAGCAACGGCAACTTTGTTGCTATGTGGTTGTTTGCTACTAACAACATCAACGAGCCTATCATTGCTATCTTAGGTCAAAGAGTAGACTCCACTATAGATGATGCTCGAACAAACAACACTTACGAGTCAATATCTTTCGGAGATCTACCATCAGCAGAGATGAAGGTCATCTACCGACTTATCTTCGAGACCAGTAGTGTATACACTAACGCAGTCTCCGCAGCTCTCAGAGATGTCAGAGATCTTCGTCAAGCTATTGATACTGCGATACCTGCCTTCATCATATCTGACCACGGAGCATTAGCTGGACTGCTTGATCAAGACCATCCTGCTTCTGCTATCTATACGCAGCCGGTAGCGTTCAACGGTACTCTCTCTACAGCTGACGACGACGTGCAGAAAGCGCTTACCACTATAGATAAGTATTTTGCTTCTATGCAGTTAAGAGAGCATCCGGTAAACAAGAAAAGAGTTATCGTTACTGGAGCAGATAAAACTAAGACTGACGACACTACTCTGTCGCAGCAGATCAAGAACATACTGATAAATTTTAACGGAGCAGAGATCGATTTTGATACTGGAACCATCTACGAGTCTGATGGTACCACAGTACTAGGGATCAATTTCACTCCAGCAACTATATCTTCTGGACAGTGGAGATGGTATTCGGTACAAGCTGTCGCAGCGCTAGTGGGCTCTGACAACAGAATTGCTCTACAGATATCAGTAATTCCTGCTCTGTCTGATGGATCTACGAAAGATACTGCTCCTAGAGCAAAATTTGGAAAAGGAATTAAGCTGGGCCAAGTAGCTGTGCAGATGGGCCCATCAGTGATCAACGATATACCTCAATCTAACATCGTACAGCTTGGAGTAGGTTCTGGCGGCGGTGGAGGAGATGCAGAATTAACTTTAGATGCGATATTTGGCGAATCTATGTCTGCTAGAACTCCAGTTTACGTCTCTCAGGGAAGCCCTGCGGATACCGGTAGAATAGCAGGTAGAGTCTACGCGCTAGATAACACGAATGCTAGTAGAACCGGCTTCATCGGCTTCACGACAGAGTCAGGACTAGCTGGAGAAACTAAGACTATTCAATTGCTAGGACTTATCGAGGATTTTTCTGGATTAAGTGTCGGCAGCATTCAATACTGGCATTCTGGCTCACTTACAAGTACAGCTCCAACTAGTGTCGGCTCTTACAAAATTGCAGTAGGTAGAGCTTTCTCTTCTTCCTCTATCATTATCAACGGGGACGTTGGAACAAGCGCGGAGCTAAACACGTCCGAAGTAGGTAGCTACGATCTAGATTTACTAAACTCATTTTTTAAAGAGTCTGTTTACAACTATCTAAGTCCTGTTTTTGGCTCTATAGCAGATTATGCTGGTTTTATAAATACTTCCAGTACTGCTTCGTACTCAGCAGCGCAGAAAAGACATAATTTTGCTTCTGGACAAAACCTGTTAACAAATAACTTGTTAGATGCTAGCTATGCAGCTGACAGAAAAAAAGATATAGACACTGTTGCTATGTCTATCTTTTCTGAAGATGCGAGCTTGATGAGTAATATCACTGTCGAGGTTAGTAGAGATAACGGAACAACATGGCGCAACATAACTTCTCGTATACTTAGAAATAATCTTACTCAGGAATATTCAGGTGTATATAAATTTGAAGAAGAGACAACCTTCTCCAGCGTCAATACTATACCGAGTAATACTACTAGTATAAGTTTAGATAACGGCTCTAATCAAGCCTTATCGCAAATATTCAATTTTACTGCACATCCAAGAGTAGTTAATCAGCTAAGGATTGAAGTAGTTAAAACAGGTTCACCGTCCGGTACTTTATTTGTCGGCATATACTCAAACGCGTCAGGAAATCCTGCTAACCAGCTTTATGAAGCCTCTATAAGTATTGGCACCATCGCATCTGGTACAAGTACGATCACCTTTGATATACAAAAATTAGTATTACCAGAAGATAATTATCACGTTGTAATAAGTACAGATAACTTATATAAAATTACTCGTGATGCCTCTAACAACATAGCGGTACGAGTAAATGGTTCTGCGACTGTTAATTTTGCTAAACGATATAATGGAACTGCTTGGTCTACGATCGCTAGTACAAGCGTAGGTTTTCTTAAGAGATACAAAGACCTAAGTTTACTTGCTAGATTAACCGCTACTGCTGCGACATCAGTTAGAGGCTTTGGACTTCTTTATGGAGAAGAAGCTAGCTTTGTAGATTACAAAAGATTTACTGTTTTAACTGTCGGCAGTGTCGCAGATGTTGCGGCAGGTTACGCAACGTTTAGTTCAATTCAAGAGGCTTTAAATAATTTAGGTCCAGGCGGAGAAGTTAAAGTGTTAAGTGGAACGTACTCAGGTGCGATCACGATCTCTAGCAATAGAAGCATCAAAGGTGAAGGTTATAGCACTACGATCACTGGAGTGGTTACTGTTGCTGGAAACAACAACTCTATTGAGAACGTAAAATTTGACAACCATTTAGTCGTTAACGGAAATGCTAATAAGATCGATGCGTGGCTGGGACCTTACAGTTTAACGGATAACGGCGATTTAAACGACATTAACTTAGTTTGGGAGTAATTGTATGCCTGTGGTAATTAAAAATGGTCAAATTTTAAACAACGAAAAAGAATCTCGTAGCGGTCAAAACATATTAAGACAAGTTAGTTATTTGACCAACTTGAATTACAAAAAAACTACTATTTTTAGTGCTAGCATCTCTACCGCAGGATCATTCCCAGGCTCTTTTGCTTATATGGGAGGCGTTCTCTTACCAGACGGTAGGGTGTTTTGTGTGCCACGTAACGCCACTACTGCTAGAATCTACAACCCAGTTACTGATACCGTAACTACTCCAAGCGGTACTTACCCAGGCTCTACTGCTTATATAGGAGG
>OGCL01000490.1_pt1 | contig 41959 bp, 41 predicted proteins | sample 1570041 | NCBI WGS metagenome assembly OGCL01 (sample SAMN06266162, study PRJEB24511) | hot springs metagenome | isolation source: Hot spring water | place: South Africa: Limpopo | collected 2015-06-22 | reverse complement strand
CAGGTTCGTCTTCGCGCCCAGCGTCTTGGGGCTGCCGATACGGACGTGCTGCTCGCGGCCGAGACCAATGTCGAGGATATTCTGGCGACGATTTCCGAGGGCAAACGCCCGGATCTCGTGATCATCGATTCGATCCAGACCCTGTGGAGCGATACCGCCGACAGCGCGCCAGGCACGGTGACACAGGTGCGAACCGGTGTGCAGGCCATGATCCGCTACGCCAAGCAGACAGGCGCCACCATGGTCTTGGTCGGTCACGTGACCAAGGAAGGCCAGATTGCCGGCCCGCGCGTCGTGGAGCACATGGTCGATGCCGTCCTTTATTTCGAAGGCGATCGTGGCCATCACTATCGCATCCTGCGCACGGTGAAGAACCGCTTCGGACCGACGGACGAGATCGGCGTCTTCGAAATGTCCGACAAGGGTCTGCGTGAAGTCGCCAATCCGTCAGAGCTTTTCCTCGGCGAGCGCAACGAGAAGGCGCCGGGGGCTGCGGTTTTTGCCGGCATGGAGGGAACACGGCCCGTTCTGGTCGAGGTTCAGGCCCTGGTCGCCGCAACGTCACTCGGCACACCCCGCCGCGCCGTCGTCGGCTGGGATTCGTCACGGCTCGCCATGATTTTGGCGGTTTTGGAGGCGCATTGCGGTGTGCGGCTCGGGCAGCACGACGTGTATCTGAATGTTGCTGGCGGCTACAGGATCAGCGAACCGGCGGCCGACATGGCGATCGCTTCGGCGCTGGTTTCGTCGCTCGCCGGTCTTGCCCTTCCGGCCGATTGCGTCTATTTCGGCGAAGTCAGCCTGTCGGGGGCAGTGAGGCCGGTGGCCCACACGGCCCAAAGGCTGAAAGAGGCGGAAAAGCTTGGTTTCTCCGCTGCGGTCTTGCCGGCTGCCTCACCGGACCTGCCTAAGGGTTCAAAGGGCAAATGGAGGGAAGTGGACAGCCTTCCCGATCTCGTGGCGCGGATCGCCGGTTCCCGGCTGAAAGCCCCCACGGATCAGGAGGACGGTTGATCCCGACGACGCGTGACACCACGCGCTCCGGCGGTATCGCAGTGACATCAATGCCGGTCTTTGCCGGCGGCCTGGGAGTTGGTATTTATGCCCATCACAATCTTTGACGGTATCGTCATCGGCGTCGTTCTGTTTTCAGCGGTGCTGGCGATGGTGCGCGGTTTCTCGCGTGAAGTGCTGTCCATCGCGAGCTGGGCGGGTTCGGTGGCTGCGGCCTACTATCTCTATCCCCTGCTCGTCCCTTACGTGATGAATTACACCAGCGACGAGCGCATCGCCCTTGCGGGTTCGGCAGGCATTATCTTCCTGATCGCGCTGATCGTGATCTCCTTCATCACCTCCCGGATCGCCGACTTCATCATCGACAGCCGCATCGGGGCGCTCGACCGCACGCTCGGCTTCCTCTTCGGGGCTGCCCGCGGCCTGCTTCTGCTCGTTGTCGCCGTCGCCTTCTGGAACTGGCTGATTGATGTCCGCCAGCGTCCCGACTGGGTTAATGAAGCCAAGTCGAAGCCTTTCCTGGATTCTCTGGTTCTCAAGCTGGAAGCTGTACTGCCCGATGATATCGAGCCGCAGATCCGTCAACGGATCCTCGGCCGGGAAGAGACTGAACCCGGCGCAGCCGATGAAACGGCGCCTGCCGAACAGGCGCCTGCCGATCAGGTCCCGGCACCGAACAATTGATCCTCTCGCGGCGGCAAGCCGCGCGACATGAGACAAGACAGACGCCGCCGGATCGGGACAGACCGGCGGCTTGCCTGTTCCAATCGTAGCACCCGCATCTGTCCCCGGAGCAAAGGCCTCGCCATGAAGCAGATCAGCCCTTCTTACGTCGTCTATGGCAAGCATGACGACAAGTTCCACGAAGAGTGCGGCGTGTTCGGGATCCTGGGCCATCCGGATGCGGCAACGCTGACGGCGCTCGGTCTGCATGCACTTCAGCATCGCGGCCAGGAAGCAGCCGGTATCGTCTCCTTCGACGGACGGCAGTTCTACACCGAAAAGCACATGGGACTGGTCGGCGACCACTACACCAACCCGGCGACGCTCGCGAAATTGCCAGGCCCTCAGGCGATCGGCCATACACGCTACTCGACCACTGGCGAAGTGGCGCTCCGCAACGTGCAGCCGCTGTTTGCCGAACTCGAAGAAGGCGGTATTGCCATTGCCCATAACGGCAATTTCACCAACGGGTTGACGCTGCGCCGCCAGATCATCGCGACTGGCGCCATCTGCCAGTCCACCTCGGACACGGAAGTCGTGCTGCATCTCATCGCCCGCTCGCGCCATGCCTCGACCACCGACCGCTTCATCGATGCCATCCGCCAGATGGAAGGCGGCTATGCGATGATCGCGCTCACCCGCACCAAGCTGATTGCCGCGCGCGACCCGATCGGCATTCGTCCGCTCGTCATGGGTGAACTGGACGGCAAGCCGATCTTCTGTTCGGAGACCTGTGCGCTCGACATCATCGGCGCCAAGTTCGTCCGCGACGTGAAGAACGGCGAAGTGGTGATCTGCGAGATGCAGGCCGACGGTTCGATCTCGATTGAATCCCGCATGCCGGCAAGGCCGCAGCCCGAGCGCGTCTGCCTCTTCGAATATGTCTATTTCGCCCGCCCGGATTCGGTCGTTGCTGGCCGCAACGTCTACACGACCCGCAAGAACGCCGGCATGAACCTGGCCAAGGAAGCGCCAGTCGACGCAGATGTGATCGTCCCTGTTCCGGATGGCGGCACGCCGGCGGCACTTGGCTACGCGCAGCAGAGCGGCATTCCCTTTGAATATGGCATCATCCGCAACCATTATGTTGGTCGCACCTTCATTGAGCCGACGCAGCAGATCCGTGCCTTCGGCGTCAAGCTGAAGCACTCGGCGAACCGGGCAATGATCGAGGGCAAGCGCGTTGTTCTCGTCGATGATTCCATCGTGCGCGGCACGACGTCGCTCAAGATCGTGCAGATGATCCGCGATGCGGGCGCCAAGGAAGTGCATATTCGCGTCGCCAGCCCGATGATCTACCATCCGGATTTCTACGGCATCGACACGCCGGACCGCGACAAGCTGCTTGCCAACCAGTATGCGGGCGACGAGGCCATGGCGAAGTATATCGGCGCCGATTCGCTTGCCTTCCTGTCGATCGACGGCCTTTACAAGGCAGTGGGCGGCCAGCCGCGTGATCCTGCCAACCCGCAGTTTACCGACCACTATTTCACCGGCGACTATCCGACCCGCCTTGTCGACAAGGAAAGTGAAAAGCCGGGCCGCAAGGAATCCATGCTCGCCGCCAACGGCTGAGCCACACGACCACAGGCATAGAACAGGAACGTCCATGACCATCGACCTCAAGGGCCGGATTGCGCTCGTCACCGGCGCCTCGCGCGGCATCGGCTATTTCACCGCGATCGAACTCGCCAAGGCCGGTGCCCATGTGATTGCATGCGCGCGTACTGTGGGTGGCCTGGAGGAGCTTGATGATGCGATCAAGGCCGTCGGCGGCACGGCGACACTGGTACCCTTCGATCTTGCCGACATGGCAGCGATCGACCAGCTCGGCGGCCATATCTTCGAGCGCTGGGGCAAGCTCGACATCGCTGTGCTCAATGCCGGCGTGCTTGGTGTCATCTCGCCGATCGGCCATGTCGAGGCAAAGGTCTTCGACAAGGTCATGACGATCAATGTGACGGCAACCTGGCGGCTGATCCGCTCGCTGGAGCCGCTTCTGGTAAAATCCGATCAGGGCCGCGCGCTGATCCTGTCCTCGGGTGCCGCCCACAAGTGCCGCCCCTTCTGGGGGCCCTACTCCGCTTCCAAGGCCGCCGTCGAAGCGCTCGCCCGCACCTGGGCTGCCGAGACCCAGCGCCTGCCACTGCGCGTGCTCTCCGTCGATCCCGGCGCAACCCGCACGGCCATGCGGGCACAGGCCATGCCGGGCGAAGATCCGGAGACCCTGCCGCATCCGTCCGAGATTGCCGCCAAGCTTCTGCCGCTCGTCGGCCCGGACCAGACGGAAACCGGCAAGCTCTATCAGGTTCGTGAAGGCAAGATCGTTGACTATCGGATGCCGGAGTGAGCATTCGGCGATCGTGCCCAAGACCTAACGGTCGCTATTCTCAGGACTGAGACATGACCCCCAGAGACTTTGCCGCCTATGCCTATCTGTCTCTGGCATGGGGTCTTTCCTTCCTGCTTCTCCTTCATGTCGTCGATGCCTTCGGCTGGATCGGGGCGGTGACGTTTCGATGCTTCATTGCAGGCGCCCTGCTCTATGCCATTGCGCGGCTCATGCGACGACGCCTGGATTTTTCGGCGGGGTGGTGGCCCTTCACCATCGTGGGCGCGACAACGGTGGCGGGGCAGCTTGTCGGCCTCTCCTATGCAACGCCGCTGATCGGCACGGCGATGGCGGCCATCTTTGTTGCGTCGATCCCGCTGTTCTCGATGGTTATCGCACAGGTCTGGGGGCTCGAACGAATCACGCCAGCGCGGGTGCTCGGACTTGTCCTGGGAACAATCGGGATCATCATGCTGGTCGGCTTCCCTGCCGTGCCGGTGACGAGCGCCTTTCTTTTGGGCTGTGCGGCCATGGTCGGCTCGACCTTTTCTGCGGCTTTCGGCAGCAATTATGCCAGCCGCCATTTGTCCGGCAGCGGGCCATGGGAGGTAACAACCGGCTCGTTCATCGCCGGCGGCATCCTGACGTTGCCGCTCCTCTGGTTCGTACCGGTTCCGGGAACGCCAGCGGCTGTCGACTACATCTATCTCGTTGCCCTTGCCGCGCTGATGAGCGCCCTCACCTATGTGCTCTATTTCGGACTGGTCAAAAGCATCGGTGCGACGGCTGCAATCAGTGTGGAATTCGTGGTGACGGTGGTGGCCGTGCTGGTCGGCGGGCTGGTTTTGCACGAGCCACTGACCGTGCTGCAGCTCTGCGGGGGCGTGGTCATCATCATCGGCTGTGCGCTCGTTCTCGGGCTTTTTCGGGTCCGGCGCTTCGCCGGCTGATCAGCCCCTGCGCCGCCGGCTGCGGGTGAGCGATGGGTGGGGCTCGGCCGCTGCGAGCGCAAGGGTCTTGATTGTCTCACCAAGTAGCGCTGCGGGTTCGTAGAGACGCACACAATCGCGTCCGTCAGCCTTCGCCCGGTAGAGCGCCGCGTCGGCGCTGGCGAGCAGCGTGTCGAGGTCCATGACCTGCTCACACAACTCACTGACACCAATGCTGACAGTAACCCGCAGGCCCGGAGTCGCGGGGAATTCCAGATCGGCAATGGCGAGCCTGAGGTTCTCAGCCAGGGCAAGCGCTTTCGTCGTATTCATGCCCGGCACCAGGCAAGCGAATTCTTCGCCACCGATGCGGGCGAAGAGCCAGCCCGTCGGCATGCGCTGCTCGATAATATGGGCGAAAGCACACAGCACCTGATCGCCGGCCGCATGCCCGTGGGTGTCGTTGACCGTCTTGAAGTGGTCAATGTCGAACAGCAGCAGGCTGACAGCACTTTCCTCCCGCAAGATCTGGTTGGCCCTGTTTACGAAGGTGCGGCGGTTGGCGAGGTTGGTCAGCGGATCGCGCTCCGAGGCATGACGATAGCGCAGTTCTTCTCGTTCCTTGGCGAGCATCAGCAGGGACACGAGCGACAGCACGATCATCATCGAGTTGGCCAGTACCACATAGGCAAACCACGGCGCCGTAGTGCCATCTGCTGCATAGGCCGGCGCCACGAACAGGCTTAAGGGTGCGGGCACCAGCCAGACGATGCCGCGCAGGATGTTTGAGAGCGCCGCAGCCGAGCGCGACGGCAGCGGCTCATGTTTCGCCCGTTGCAAGATTTCCCAGGCGGTGAGGAAGCAGTAGGCAGCGACCAGCAGCCCAAGCACCGAGGTCCTGACTTCGATCGACTCGTGGAAGACAGGTGTCAACCAGAGCGCAAACCAGATCGCAATTCCGACGAAGGCTTTCCAGATCGACAGGCGCCCGCCCTCGAAGGCGACGACTGCCTGCCAGTAGAAGCCGACGGCGAGCACCCCGAGCCCCAGCCCGAGACCGGAAGAGATGACAAGCGGCAGACTGTCTCGCGCAGCGTGCAGCAACATTGTCGCGCAGCCGGTCACTCCGGCCACCACCAGAAGCGGCATGACGCGGCCGCCTCGATAGCGCCACCACATGCAGGCTGTGACGATTGTGGAAATGAATGTGATCAGGGCATGAACGACCATGATGGTGGGCAAATGCAGGGCGTGGTCCATGCCGAAGATCATCTCCGAGAGGGCTGGGCAATCACACGCTACAATTGGTGAGTTACCTTGAAAAAGGCTTAACCTGGTGGGCAACTATCGAGAGAGGTGAAGAAGCGCTTGCCTGCGTTCGATCGAAAGTCTGCACCCTTGACCAAATCGCTGCCTCGCGCCATAACAGCGCCCATGAAAACGAGCCTCTGCATCATCTGCGGGATCATTATTCGCTAGCGCATTCGCTGGCCTGGCCGTTTTCGTCTCCTGCATAGACCCAGATGACAAACGACCCGGTCCAGCCGGGTAAATCATTCTGGGAGTTCCTCATGGCCGGCGGCCTCAAGCTTTACAACACGCTCACACGCGAGAAGGTCGACTTCGAGCCGATCGATCCCGACAATGTGCGCATGTATGTCTGCGGCCCGACGGTCTATGACTTCGCCCATATCGGCAATGCGCGGCCCGTCATCGTCTTCGACGTGCTCTTTCGGCTGCTGCGCCACACCTATGGTGCCGACAAGGTCACCTATGTCCGCAACATCACCGACGTCGACGACAAGATCAATGCGCGGGCGCTGCGCGATTTCGGCAGCCAGATCGCCGACGGCTCGATGAGCCTCAACGACGCCATCCGCGCCGTGACCGGCAAGACGGAGAGCCAGTTCCACGAGGACGTGGCGGCACTCGGCTGCCTGAAGCCGACGGTCGAGCCACGCGCCACCGACAACATTCCGCAGATGATCACCATCATCCAGCGGCTGCTCGACATGGGTCATGCCTATGTCGCCAGCGGTTCGGAAGGACATGAAGTGCTGTTCTCTACCGCCTCGATGGCCGATTACGGCATGCTGTCGAAGCGCAAGCTTGAAGACCAGCAGGCGGGTGCGCGCGTCGCCGTCGAAAGCCACAAGATGAACCCGGCCGATTTCGTGCTGTGGAAACAGTCGGCCGATACCGAGCCCGGCTGGCCGGCGCATTTCACCTTCGAAGGCAAGCAGCATGCGATCTTCGGCCGCCCCGGCTGGCATATCGAATGCTCTGCCATGTCCGACCGCTATCTCTGGGAAGAGATCAAGGACCGCCTGTCTCCCAAGGCGAAAGCCAAGCCCCACCAGTTTGACATCCATGGCGGCGGGCTGGACCTGATTTTCCCGCACCACGAAAACGAGATCGCCCAGTCCTGCTGCGCCTTCGACAACGACCTGATGGCGACGGTGTGGATGCACAACGGCTTCCTGCAGGTCGAAGGCCGCAAGATGTCGAAGTCGGAGGGCAATTTCGTCACGATCAATGAGCTCTTGGCGACGGAGAAATTCGGCGGGCGGAAGTGGCCAGGCGAAGTGCTGCGGCTTGCGATGCTGATGACGCATTACCGGGAGCCGATCGATTTTTCGGTGAAGAGGTTGGAGGAAGCCCAGAACATCTACAACCGTTGGACGGACCTGGCGTTGGGGACTAACACGTCCGGCTTCAGCACGCAGCTCCCAGACGGCAACCCTCTGTTGGATGACTTGAACACGCCATTGTTCATCAGCCAGATGCAGGGCCTCTACAAGCAGGCAAAGGCAGGCGATGAGCAGGCGCGAGTTTCGTTTAAACTCGGCCTCCAACTCATGGGCTTCGAGCAAATCGAGTTCCAGTCGCAGGCAGTTGCGAACCTGCTCGACGACGACCTCTCCGCCGCCGTCCAGGCGCTCGTCGACATGCGGCTCGAAATGCTGAAGGCGAAGAACTTTGCCGAAGCCGACAAGATCCGCGACGACCTGGCAGCCAAGGGCATCCAGCTTAAGGACGGCAAGGACAAGCAGACCGGCGAGCGGGTGACGACCTGGGAGGTCAAGCGGTAGTCCCATGACCCAACCTAACCCGAATACAAAAATGCCGAAGTGGCTGCTCTACGGGCTGATCGCGAAGGGCGCTCTGGTCGCTGCGGTGATCATCGGCGTCACGGTCTATGTGACGATGCAATGAGGACGTCGAGATGAGCGAAATCGAAAGCGGTGGCTGTCAGTGTGGCGCGGTGCGGTTCCAGGCGTCGAAGCTTGGCCGGCCGTCGATCTGCCATTGCCGTATGTGTCAGAAGCATTTCGGCTCCTTTTTCGGGGCCTTTGTCACGGCCGATCAGGCGCATCTGACATGGACGCGGGGGCAGCCGATGCTCTACCGCTCCTCCGCGAAGGTGAAGCGCGGCTTCTGCGGCAAGTGCGGCACGCCGCTCACCTATCAGCATCCGAACGGGGTGGAACTGGCCATCGGCGCCTTCGATCACCCCGAGCGTTTTGAGCCCCAGATCCAGGTGAACCACCACCAGCGGCTGCCCTGGATCGACCAACTGTTCGAAAAGCCGGTCTATAAGAGCCCTGAATACGAAGCCTTCTTCGCCTCAATCGAGAGCTTCCAGCACCCCGACTACGACACCGCACAATGGCCACCGGAGGATGGACAATGACCCGTCAGGTGCATTCCGGCGGCTGCCAGTGTGGCGCGATCCGCTACAAGATCGCAGGCGGGCTCGGCTATCCGCATATCTGTCACTGCCGCATGTGCCAGAAGGCCAGCGGCAACTTCTTCATGGCGCTGGCCGGTTCACGGCAGGAGGATTTCCTTCTGATGCGCGGCGAGCCTGGCTGGTTCCAGTCGTCGGACCCGTGCGGGCGTGGCTTCTGCAAGGACTGCGGCACGCCGCTTTTCTTCCGTACCAAGGGTTCGCCCTATATCAGTGTGACGATCGGCAGCCTCGACAAACCGGAACTGGCAGAACCCATCTCGCAGGATGGCGTGGAAAGCCGCGTGAGCTATTTCGACAAACTTTTCAGACTGCCGGAAAAGCAGACCGACCGCTCGGACCTTCCGGCGGGCAATGCCGGGATCGCCGCCACATCACGGCAGCATCCCGATCACGATACGGTGGCCTGGCCACCGAAAAGGACATGACATGACGACTGAATTGCGCGGCTTTTACCCCGAAATCGAACCCTTCGAGACCGGCATGCTCGATGTCGGCGACGGGCACCAGATCTATTGGGAGCGTTTCGGCACGAAGGGCGCCAAGCCCGCCGTCTTCCTGCATGGCGGCCCGGGCGGCGCAACCAACCCGTCGCATCGCCGACTGTTCGATCCTGAGCTGTACGACGTCATCCTGTTCGACCAGCGCGGCTGCGGCAAGTCCACCCCACATGCCTCGATTGAAGCCAACACCACCTGGCATCTCGTCGCCGACATCGAGCGGCTGCGTCAGATGATCGGCGCCGAACAGTGGCTCGTCTTTGGCGGCTCCTGGGGCTCGACGCTGGCGCTTGCCTATGCCGAAACCCATCCGGAGCGGGTGTCCGAACTCGTGCTGCGCGGCATCTACACGCTGACCAAGGCCGAGCTCGACTGGTACTATCAGTTCGGCGTTTCCGAGATGTTTCCAGACAAGTGGGAGCGGTTTTGCGCGCCGATCCCGGAGAACGAACGCCATGAGATGATGGCCGCCTATCGCCGCCGGCTGACGGGCACCGACCGCGAGGAGCAATTGCGCTGCGCGGTGGCCTGGAGCTCCTGGGAAGGCGAGACAATCACGCTTCTGCCGAATCCTGACTATTCCGGCCATTTCTACGACGCGGACTTCGCATTGGCCTTTGCCCGCATCGAAAACCACTTCTTCGTCCATGCCGGCTGGCTGGAGGAAGGTCAGCTCTTGCGCGATGCCTACAAGCTGAAGGACATCCCGGGCGTGATCATCCACGGCCGCTACGACATGCCCTGCCCGGCGAAATATGCATGGCAATTGCACAAGGCCTGGCCGAAGGCGGATTTCCACCTGATCGAAGGGGCGGGTCACGCCTATCTTGAGCCTGGCATCCTCGACCAGTTGATCCGGGCGACGGATCGGTTTGCGGGGAAGAATTGAATATGAGAATTGCCCCTCACCCTACCCTCTCCCCGCAGGCGGGGAGAGGGAGGCAAGTCGGCGCCGTATCAGCCTTCGCCCCGCAAGCGGAGAGAAGGTGCGGCAGCGCAGGCGCAACAAGTTGCGCCGGGGATGAGGGGCAGACATCACCGAGTTGCCTGAGGACAACAGCATGACACGCGAAAAGATCACCCTGTTCGATACGACGCTCCGCGACGGCCAGCAGACGCCGGGGATTGATTTTTCCGTCGAGGACAAGATTGCGATCGCGGCCATGCTGGATGAGTTCGGCTTGGACTACATCGAGGGTGGTTATCCCGGAGCGAACCCGACGGACACGACGTTCTTTTCCAGGAAGCGCACCCAAAAGGCCGGTTTCGTCGCCTTCGGGATGACCAAACGCGCCGGTGTGTCCGCCTCCAACGATCCGGGCCTCAGCCAACTGATCCAGTCGAAGGCGGATGCGGTCTGTCTCGTGGCGAAGAGCTGGGATTATCACGTGAAGGTCGCGCTCGGCTGCACCAACGAAGAGAACCTCGAAAGCATCCGTGACAGCGTCAAGGCCGTGGTCGAAGCAGGCAAGCTTTCCATGGTCGACTGCGAGCATTTCTTCGACGGCTACAAGGCCAATCCGGACTATGCCATCGCCTGCGCAAAAGAGGCGTATGACGCCGGCGCCCGCTGGGTGGTGCTCTGCGACACCAATGGCGGCACGCAGCCGCCGGAGATCCGCGAGATCGTCTCGGCCGTCATCGCCTCCGGCATCCCCGGCGCCTCGCTCGGCATCCACGCGCATAACGACACCGGCCAGGCGGTCGCCAATTCGCTCGCTGCTGTCGAGGCCGGCGTGCGGCAGATCCAGGGGACGCTGAACGGGATTGGCGAACGCTGCGGCAATGCCGATCTCGTCACGATCATCCCGACGCTCTGTCTGAAGGAGACATACTCGTCGCGCTTCGAGACGTCGATCGACCGGGAAAAGCTCGTTGGCCTGACCCGCCTGTCGCGTGCCTTCGACGAGCTCTTGAACCGCTCGCCGAACCACCAGTCGCCTTATGTCGGCGGCTCGGCCTTCGCCACCAAGGCCGGCATCCATGCCTCGGCGCTCCTTAAAGATCCGAAGACCTACGAGCATGTCGAGCCGGAAAGTGTTGGTAATTTCCGCAAGGTCATGGTTTCCGATCAGGGCGGCAAGGCGAACTTCCTCAACGAGCTGAAGCGCCGCGGAATCACGGTTGCCAAGGACGATCCGAAGCTCGACACGCTGATATCGGTTGTCAAGGAACGGGAAGCGTCCGGCTATGCCTATGAGGGCGCGGATGCGAGCTTCGAGTTGCTGGCGCTGAAGACGCTCGGCACTGTGCCAGACTTCTTCGCAGTCGAGAGCTTCCGCGTGATGGTCGAGCGTCGCTTCGACAGCCATGGGCGGCTGAAGACTGTGTCTGAAGCCGTGGTCAAGGTTCTCGTCGACGGCGAGACCGTCATGTCGGTCGCGGAAGGCGATGGTCCGGTCAACGCGCTCGACATTGCGCTGCGCAAGGATCTCGGCAAGTACCAGTCAGAAATTCTCGACCTGGAACTTGCGGACTACAAGGTGCGCATCCTGAATGGCGGCACGGAGGCCATAACTCGGGTTCTGATCGAGTCGACCGATGCAACCGGCGCCCGCTGGTGGACGGTCGGGGTCTCCGAAAACATCATCGACGCCTCCTTCCAGGCCTTGATGGACAGTATCGTCTACAAGCTGATGAAGAACCGGGAGCTGGCGGGCAAGATTGCCGCGGAGTAAATTGCGCGCGCGCCATTGATCGGTCCGCCTGAACGATGCTTCACAGAAATGAATTGGCGCCTGCAACCTTGCAGGCGTAATGCCGTTTCCAAGCATAACAAAAGTCAGGAAACACCATGGCCGACGTCTCCGCTCCCGCCGAGAACCGGGACAGCCTGAACGGCTTTCTCTTTGCGCTCTCCGCCTATCTCCTGTGGGGCTTCCTGCCGCTCTACATGAAGGCTTTGGCGCATATCTCGCCGGCGGAGGTAATTGCGCACCGCATCCTCTGGTCGGTGCCGGTTGCCGGTCTGCTCTTGATCATCCTGAAGCGCACCGATGAGTTGAAGAAGGCGATCCGCAATCCGCGCATGCTCGGCATGGCCGCCGTCACCGCAACGCTGATCAGCGTCAACTGGGGCATCTATGTCTGGGCGATCGGGGCAGGCCATGCGCTGGATACGGCGCTCGGCTATTTCATCAATCCGCTCTTCTCGATCCTGCTCGGCGCCGTCATCCTGAAAGAAAAGCTGAAGAAGACGCAGATTGCGGCACTCGCGCTGGTGGTGCTCGCGGTCGTCATTCTGACGGTCGAGGCGGGCCGGCTGCCGGTCGTCGCACTCGCACTCACCTTCTCCTGGGGCTTCTACGCCTTCTTTCGCAAGACGCTGCCGATCGGGCCAAACCAGGGATTTCTTCTCGAAGTCCTGCTGTTGTCACCGATCGCGCTTGGTTATCTTGTCTATCTGAACCTGTTCGGCCAGGGGCATTTCATGATGGGCAACGTTACCGACACGGTGCTGCTGGCATCGGCAGGCCTGGTCACGGCGATCCCGCTCATCCTTTATGCCAACGGCGCCAAGCTGCTCCGGCTCTCGACCATCGGGATCATGCAGTATATCGCACCGTCGATGATCTTCATCACCGCCGTCTTCGTCTTCCACGAGCCCTTCAGCATGGCCAAGGCCGTTGCCTTCCCGCTGATCTGGTCGGCTCTGGTGATCTACACGCTGCCGATGCTTCGGCAGCGCTGATCGCCTTTCTCAACACTCAGAGCTTGGAGATGGTTTCCGGGTCGCCTTCGGGCGCTCCGGTTTCAGCCCAGCGTTTCTGGATCGCAGGCACGATGTCTTCGATGCGGTCGATCACAAGCGGCCGCACGAGATGGGCCGTGTGAATGAAGCCGGAGGCCGACATGTGCTCGATCAATTCCAGCATCGGCTTCCAGAAGTCACTCACATTGGCGAAAACCATCGGCTTGGTGTGACGGCCGAGCTGGCCCCAGGTCATGATCTCGACGATTTCTTCCAGTGTGCCGATGCCGCCGGGCAAGGTCACGAAAGCGTCAGAGCGTTCGAACATCGCGTGCTTGCGCTCGTGCATGTCCTTGGTGATGATCAGTTCGTTCAGCTGGCCGAGCGAATGGCGCGTCGCTTCCATGTCGACCAGAAATTCCGGGATAATGCCGGTGACGTGGCCGCCTGCCGAGAGCACGCCCGAGGCGACGGCTCCCATGATGCCCTTGGTGCCGCCGCCATAGACGAGGCGGAGATTGTTTTCTGCAAGTGCGCGGCCGAAATTTCGGCCTGCTTCCATGAAGGCGGGATCGCGTCCGGGCTGAGAGCCGCAATAGACGCAGACGGATCGAATCGGGGTTTTCTGTTCGCTCATGCGGGGCAAAAAACAGGCTTGCCCGCTCAAGGTCAACAAAATTGGCTGAAAACCCTTGTCCAGCCGGGTCGATTGATCCATCGGCGCTTGTCGATTCATCGGGTTGACGCTAGCAATTCCAAGGGAATGGCGGCTGTTCCGCCGGGAGACTTGAGATATGAAGAACCGAGCCATCTGGGTGGTCCTGCTCGTCCTTGCCATCGTCACTCTGCTGATGGTGTTTGTCATCATGCCGCGCCTCAATGCGCCGTCCGGTGATCTGCCAACGGTCAACGCCGCAGCTGATGCCGTGAAGTCGGCAGCCGACGAGGCACAGACCGCCGCCGCCGATGTCGCCGGCGCAGCAGCGCAAAAGATGGACCGCCTGAAAAGCGAAGCCGTGAAGGCCGTCGATGACATCCAGGCGCTGTTCGCCGATGGCCGCACGCCGGGCATCGAAGCCTATACGGCAGCGAAGACCCTTGCCCAGGGTGCTTTGCAGGCCCTGTCCGCCATCGAGATCCCCGAGGGTCTCGAAGCCACGGTGACCGATGGCATCAAGACTGTTCAGGCCGACGCCGCCCGCGCACTTGCCCTGATCGAGCAGCTTCCTGCCGATCCCGCCAAGGCTGCTAACATGATCGCCTCGATCAAGGACGCGTTGCTCGGCAAGCCGGCGTCTCCGGCCGCCCCTGCAGCCGAAGCGCCGATCGAGGTCACACCGCGCTTCGATGTGCTGCGTGTCGAGCCGGATGGCTCCACGGTTATTGCTGGCAATGCCGTTCCCGGCGCCAAGGTCGAGATCCTCAATGGTACAGAGGTCATTTCCTCGCAGACCGTCGATGGTACCGGCGATTTTGCTGCCGTTCTGGACCAGCCGCTTCCGCCCGGTGATCACTCGCTGCAAATCCGCGCGACCGCACCCGACGGCAAGATCGTCACCTCGGAAGAGATCGCGACAATTTCCGTTCCGGAAGGCGGCAAGGGCGAACTTCTCGCCATGGTGTCGAAGGCGGGTAAGGCGAGCCGCCTGATCACCCTTCCCGGCACACAGAATGCGACAACCGCCCCGAGCGCTGCGACCACGGCACCGGCAGCAGCACCGGCTGTGGACGTTGCCGCGACGCCGGGTCAGGTTCCGGCAAGCACAGCTGATGGTGTTGCCCTGCCAGAGCTTCCGGAAGCGGCAGCGGCACTTGCCAATTCTGCACCCGCAATTGCCGGCGGCAGCGAAACCGCTGCGGCCCCGGCAACCGTGCCGGCCACCGAGGCCCCGACCGCCCTTCCCGGCGCAACCGAAGTTCAGGTTACCGCTGTCGAGATCGAAGGCGACCGAATCTTTGTCGCTGGAAAGGCGCCCGCTGGCGCAACTGTGCGCGGCTTTGCCGACAAGTCGGCGATCGGCGAGGCGGTGAGCGACGCGAGCGGCAATTTCGTCATCGAAGGCGAGATGAAGCTTGAGGTGGGCAACCACATCATCGAGGTCGAACTGCTCGACAAGACCGGCAAGATCGTCGTGCGTGCCTCGGTGCCTTTCGAACGCCCTGCGGGTGAGCAGGTCTCCGTCGTCGCGCAGACGGCACCGGCTGCGGGTGAAGCAGCGGCAAGTCCGGAACAGGCGGAGTTCGAGCGGTTGCGCATCTCGCTGACCAAGGCGATGACGATCCTCGAAAACCTCTTCGCGAACGGTCAGAAGCCGGCACTGGAGCAGGCAGCCGCGGCCCGGTCGGCTACCGAGATCGGCCTTCAGTCGATCGCCGGCTTCCGCGCGGAAAGCACTGCCCCTGCCGAGTTCGGGATGGCTGTGCAAGCTCATGCCACCAAGGCCAAGGAAGCTCTGGCGCTGCTGCAATCCGTCCCAGCAGGGAATGTCGATGCCTTGGGCGCTGCCTTGCCGAAGCTCGTTGCACTGATCCGTGGCCTGCTTGATGAGCCGACGCCTGCCGTCGCCACAGAACCGGCACCAGCAGCGGAAACGGCGACCGTGGATAACGCGGCTGCGGCTCAAGCGCAGCCCGCTGCCTCCTCGTCAGCAGAACCGAAGACGATCCAGCAGGCGCCGCTCGCTCAGAGCGACAGCAGCGTGATCATCCGCCGTGGCGATACGCTCTGGCAGATCTCGCGCCGTGTCTATGGTCAGGGCGTACGTTATACGACGATCTATCTCGCCAACGAGAACCAGATCAACAATCCCGACCGGATCGAGCCCGGACAGATCTTCACGGTTCCGCGCGAGGCCCTGCCGAATGCGGAGGAGATCCACCGTAAACGGCTGCGTGGTGAGGCTGTGAACTGAGCTTTCACAGTTCCGTTATTGTATTCGCCAGTTTGGAAACCTAAGTGAGTGAAAGCGGCGATCCCCCGAGGGGTCGCCGCTTTTTGATCTGAGTGAAGGCAAGAGGGTCGGGGATGGCACAGACGAAGAAAAAGACGGTATCGGCTGACGACGGCAACCCGATGCAGACCCTGGTCAACCTCTGGCCCTATATGTGGCCGGCAGGCCGCTTCGACCTGAAGATGCGTGTCGTCTGGGCGACCATCTTCCTGATCATCTCGAAGTTCGTGCTGATCCTGGTTCCCTATTTCTTCAAATGGGCGACAGATGCGCTCGATGGTCGGCTCGACATGGCCGGGCTGCTGCCGACCTTCCTGCTCGGCGCGGTGGCGCTCGTCATCTTCTACAACGTCACCCGCATTGCCCAGGTCGGCCTCAATCAGCTGCGCGACGCGCTGTTTGCCAGCGTCGGCCAGCATGCAGTACGCCAGCTCGCCTACAAGACCTTCGTGCACATGCACCAGCTGTCATTGCGCTTCCACCTGGAGCGCAAGACCGGTGGCCTCTCTCGCATCATCGAGCGCGGAACCAAGGGCATCGAGACCATCGTGCGCTTCACGATCCTGAACTCGGTGCCAACACTCATCGAGTTCATCCTGACAGCCGCAATCTTCTGGTGGACCTACGGCTTCTCTTATCTCGGTGTCACCGCGTTCACGGTCTGGGCCTATATCTGGTTCACGATCCGCGCCTCCGACTGGCGTATCGGCATCCGCCGGGCGATGAATGACAGCGACACGGATGCCAATACCAAGGCGATCGACTCGCTCTTGAACTTCGAGACCGTCAAATACTTCGGCAACGAGGAGATGGAAGCCAAACGCTTCGACGCCTCGATGGCGAAATACGAGAAATCGGCGACGCAGGTCTGGACCTCGCTCGGCTGGCTCAACTTCGGCCAGGGTGTCATCTTCGGCATCGGCACCGCGATCATCATGGTCATGTCGGCGCTTGCCGTGCAGCGCGGCGAGCAGACGATCGGCGACTTCGTCTTCGTCAATGCCATGCTGATGCAGCTCTCAATCCCACTCAACTTCATCGGCTTCGTCTATCGCGAAATCCGCCAGGGCCTGACCGACATCGAGCAGATGTTCGATCTGCTGGAAGTCGAGGCCGAGGTGGTCGACCGTCCCGAGGCAACGCCGCTTGTCATTGCGCAGGGTGCCATCGCCTTCAAGGATGTTCACTTCCACTATGATCCCGATCGCCCCATCCTCAAGGGTGTGTCCTTCGAGGTTCCGGCCGGCAAGACGGTCGCCGTCGTCGGTCCCTCGGGTGCGGGCAAGTCGACCATTTCCCGCCTGCTCTATCGCTTCTATGACGTGCAGCAGGGCTCGATCACGATCGATGGCCAGGATGTGCGCGACGTGACGCAGAAATCGCTACGCGCGGCGATCGGCATGGTGCCGCAGGACACGGTGCTGTTCAACGACACGATCGCCTACAATATCCGCTATGGTCGGCCCGGCGCCTCGGATGCCGAGATCGAACAGGCAGCAGACGTCGCTCAGATCTCGCATTTCATCAAAGACCTTCCGGAAGGCTTCAATACCAAGGTGGGCGAACGCGGGCTGAAACTCTCGGGCGGGGAAAAGCAGCGCGTCGCCATCGCCCGCACCGTGCTCAAGGCGCCGCCAATCCTGATCCTCGACGAAGCCACTTCGGCGCTTGATACGACGACCGAGCACGAGATCCAGTCTGCCCTCGACATCGTCTCGAAAAACCGCACGACGCTGGTCATCGCACACCGCCTGTCGACCGTGGTGGGTGCAGACGAGATCATCGTGCTGAAGGGCGGAGAGATTGCCGAGCGTGGCAGCCATTCGGAACTGCTCGAGCAGAACGGACTCTATGCCTCGATGTGGAACCGCCAGCGGGAAGCCACACAGGCCGAAGAAATGCTGCGGCAGGTGCGCGAAAGCGACGAACTGGGTGTCGTCGTCCGGCGCCCGCCGGCAAATTGACGTCATCCGACAGGTTGCGGGTGCTCAATCGGCCTTGCAGAGCCGATTGCGCCCCTCGCGCTTCGCCCGGTAGAGCGCGAGATCGGCGCGCCGCAGCGCCTGATCGATCGTCTCCTGTCTCGGACAGAAGTCCGCAAGGCCGATGCTGATCGTGCCTGCAATGCCGGCGCCAGTTGTCACGGTGCAGCAGCGGGCGATATCTGCGCGCATGTTATCGAGGATTTCGGCTGCGCTCGAAGCATTCTCCCCGGAGAAGAAGGCGAAGAACTCCTCCCCGCCGGCACGCGCAATCAGCACGCCCTCGCCTTCATGTGTGCGAAGCGTATCGACAATCGTGCACAGGGTGAGATCGCCCTGCCCGTGGCCAAGTTCATCGTTGATCGACTTGAACTGGTCGATGTCGATTACAGCGACCGCGAAAGAGGCATCAGCCTGATCAAGGCCCTCGGCAATGGCGGCCGCCGTTGCCTGGAAGAACTTGCGGCGATTATAGGCGTTCGTTAGCGGATCGCGCTCTGCGGCCGCTATGAGGCGCGCCTCCAGTTCCTTGCGCTCGGTGATGTCGATCAGCACCCCGGCGATGCCACGCAGGCCTCCGTCCCAGGATGCAATACAGGCCTTGTGCAGCATGATGTGTCGTATGCCGCTGTCGGGCACGCAGACATCCGTCTCCACCCTGACAACCCCGCGATTCCGCATGACTTCGAGGTCGGATTGCCGATGGGCCTCGGCGACATCAGGTGGCAGGAAATCGGCAAGCGTCTGACCGATCACATTGCTGCGGTCCGTCCCGACGAATTGGCTGAATGCGGTATTGCAGCCCAGATATCGCCCGCCGACGTCCTTGAGATAGATCGGTGTCGGCAGGTGATCGAGTCCGTCCTGCCAGGCGTCAAGCCGCTCCTGCAGGGCTTCAAGCGCCCTTTCTTGCGAGCGAACCAGTGTCAGATGACGCTTCGCCCGCAGGAGGCAGCGCAGCAGATGATGGGCTCCGTCCTCCAGCAGCAGATCATCAGCGCCGGCCTCAAAGAGCTTGGCCTGCAGTTCGGCTCCCACAGCCCCAGATACCGCTACCAGATAAATCCCGTCGCCGAACCGCGAGCGCATTTGCTGCAATTCGCCGACCGCGGCCGAGCAAGCGGCATCCAGAAAACAAATCGAGCAGGATTCAAGTTGGTCGACATGCTGAAGGACCAAAGGCGCGAGCGAGCCGATCGCCACCGGTGGTGGAAGTCCCCCGGCTGAATACCAGGCGATCGTGACGAGCGGCGCCACGTCCGAAACCGGTCGAATTTTCCTGGCGAGTTGCAACTGAGTATCCTTACCCGGACCGGCCCCCAAGGCTCCAGTCCGAAGTCCCCCTTTAATCTCAACACCCCATTTTTAGGGTGCATTTATTTACAAAATCTACACAAAGAAGAGACAAGGCGATCTTTTTTGGGCTGCTCCTGATCGGTCTGAGCCGCTTTAGAACGGCTTGAATTGACCGTTGGCATTGCCCAATTACGGCTTTCAGAGTAGTCACGGGCGACACAATTCAAAAGGCCGAGGACCCATGGACCTGTTCGAAACCATCCGCAAGACGATCGTTCCCGTGCACAAGGAAGGCTATCCCTTCGTTGCTGCCTTCTTCGTCGCCTCGCTGATACTCGGCTGGATCTGGGATCCGCTTTTCTGGATTGGTCTCATTCTGACGCTGTGGTGCGCCTACTTCTTCCGCGACCCCGAGCGGGTCACACCGCAGGACGACGACCTCGTCATCAGCCCGGCGGACGGTCGCGTGTCCTCGGTGCAGATGTCGGTGCCGCCGGAAGAGCTCAATCTCGGCCACGAGCCGATGCTGCGCATCACCGTGTTCATGAACGTCTTCAACTGCCACGTGAACCGGGCTCCGGTGCGTGGCCGGGTGACGACAATCGCGTATAAGGAAGGCCAGTTCCTCAATGCCGAGCTGGACAAGGCTTCGACGGACAACGAGCGCAACGGTCTGGTGATCGAAGGCACGCACGGCCAGATCGGCGTCGTGCAAATTGCCGGTCTCGTCGCGCGCCGCATCATCTGCTGGACCAACCCCAACGATCCCCTGGATGCCGGCGAACGCTTCGGCCTGATCCGCTTCGGTTCGCGTCTCGACGTCTTCCTTCCGGCTGGCTTCGAGCCGCGCGTCTCGCTGGGCCAGACAGCCATCGCCGGTGAGACCGTGCTGGCGGAGTTCGGCTCGAGCAAGGGGCCGACGATCAGCCGCCGCAGCTAAGGAAAATTTCGATGGAAGAACCGAATCCGACTGCTGAAACACGCACCGCGCCCGCCAAGGATTCCGGCGCTCGCGGACCGCGGCTTCGCGAGATCCCGCTTCGGCTCATCGTTCCGAACCTGATCACCGTCCTGGCCATCTGCGCTGGCCTGACCGGCGTACGCCTCGCCTTCGAAAACCGCTACGAACTGGCTGTGGCGATGGTACTGACTGCGGCGTTTCTCGACGGCATCGACGGTCGGGTGGCGCGTATGATGAAGGCGACCTCCAAGTTCGGCGCGCAGATGGATTCGCTGGCCGACATCATCAATTTCGGTGTCGCCCCCGCCCTCGTGCTCTACGTCTTCGTCCTCGACCAGGCGCGCTCGCTTGGCTGGATCGCCGCGCTGATCTACGCGATTGCCGCAGGACTTCGGCTGGCGCGGTTCAACGTCATGGACGAACGCGAGACCAAGGCGCCCTGGCAGTCGGAGTTCTTTGTCGGCGTTCCCGCGCCTGCGGGGGCAGCCCTGGTCCTGTTGCCTGTCTATCTAGGCTTTCTCGGCGTGGCGCCCGTTGGCGCCTTTGCCTATGCGAGCACCGCCTACACTGTTGTCATTGCCTATCTTCTTGTCAGCCGTCTTCCGGTCTGGTCGGGCAAGTCCGAAACCAGCCATGTCCGTCGTGACCTGGTGTTTCCGATGATTCTCGGTGTCGTGCTTTATGTGGCGCTGCTGATGAGCTTCACCTGGGAAGTGCTGGTCGTGACAGTGCTTCTCTATCTCTGCTCCCTGCCGTTCGGCGCCCGCAACTGGCATCGCCGTTACGGCACCCTGACGATCGGGGAAGAATCGGCCGAAAAGGGTCTCTCGGAGATCGATCGCGGCGTCTGAGTCGTCTTTTTGTTGCGATCTGAAGAAATTTCAGCCCCGCCAGGCCTCAAAGCTTGAGCGGGGCTCTCCTTATCTACTCTTTTTCTTCAAATTTGATTTGAGTCACAGACCGCGTCACGCTTTTGTCATGATCTCCGCAGAGAGAGCCGCGAACAAGAAAACACTGGTCAGGAAACACCCCGAGGAACATGACGATGACGACGCAGCCCGAAGCCGAGCAACAAAAGCCGGCAAACGTGAATCTGGACATGAATTACCGCCCGCTCGGCCTCAAGGCCGTGCTGGCCGCAGCCTTGATGCTGAAGCGCAAGCCGGCACCGAAGGTCGCCTGATAAATACCACGCTCTAGAAGAGAGACATCTGCCCGTCGTTGGACTTGTCCTCGGCGGGCTTTTGCTTTTTGGGCTGGGCAGCCACGGGCATTTGCAGTTCCGGGCCGACATTGGCGACCTTGTTGACGAGGTCGGAAACCGGAATCGCCTCGAAATAATCTTCATCTGCGGGCCGCATGAGATCGACAATGTCACGTGGCTCGCCGTGACGGCAATCCAGCCAGCGCGCGAAGTCCTGCGGCTCGATGACGACGGGCATGCGGTCGTGGATTTCCCCGATCGTGCGATTGGCCCCGACCGTCAGGATGCAGCCGGTATCGAGCTCCGAGCCGTCCTTCGACATATAGGTTTCCATCAGGCCGCCAAAGCAGACGATGCCGCCGCTCTTCGGGCGAATCCAGTAGGCCTGCAGTTTTTCGCCGCTCTCCTTGGACGGCCTGTGCCACTCGTAGAAGCCCGAGGCCGGCACCAGAACGCGTCTGTGACGCATCGCGGCGCGGAACGAAGCCTTCTCAATCGCGGTCTCCGAACGGGCATTGATCAGCAGGGTGAATTCCTTGGGATCCTTGACCCAGGACGGGATCAGGCCCCATCGCACCAGTACCGCCATTCGATCAGGACGATTGGAGCCGGGATCCAGTGGCGGTGCAGATACAGCAACCAGAATCGGCTGCGTCGGCGCGATATTGTAGCGCGGCGGAAAGGCTTCGAGTTCCATCACGCCGAGGATCTCGCGCACTTCCTCCGGGCTGGCTGTCAGGGCGAAACGTCCACACATGAAGTTTAGATGGCAGTCCTGTTGTCGCGGGTCAAGGCGTGACGCCTGCTTGCAGGAGTCGGCAAAGGTCGCGATAATCCGGCTGCGCTGCTTCGCCGAAGTGGCGCAGCCTTCGACCGGAGTTCACGTCTGATGAGTACGCCCCGCCTCGCCTCTTCTGCCATCGTCAAACGGGCCGGGCGTTATCTCCTCGTGCGCCGCGGCAACCCGCCGGCCGCCGATCTCTATGCCTTTCCGGGCGGGCGGGCGGAGCCGGGTGAGACACCGGAGGAGACCGCGCTTAGGGAACTCTTCGAAGAGACGGGACTGATCGGGCACAATCCGCGCCTGTTCGAGACCGTGGAGCTTCTGCCAGAGACAGGCGTCAGCAACAGCCACTACCTGCTTTCCGTCTTTCAGGTCGATGCCGACGACGCTGTCCCCGCAGAGGCTCAGAGCGATGCGCTGGAGGCCGGCTGGTTCCTGCCCGAGGAGATCATGGATCTGCCAACGCCTGAAAGCGTGCGTGATTGCGTGCTGCGCCTTTCTCCGGAGCTTCGCCTGGGAGGAGCCGCATGATGGGACTGAGAAGTTTTCTTCGGGCGGCCGTGTTTGGCAGCGTCTGTCTGGTCTCGGTGCAGGCGCTCGCGCAAGACAACAAAGCCATTCCGGCGCAGCCCACTGTCGATGCGGAGAAGCCGACACCATATGACGATCGCCTGGCGCGGCTGTCGGAGATCGTTGGCGCTGTGCACTATTTGCGCAATCTCTGCAGCGTCGAGGGCGAACCGGAATGGCGCCAGTCGCTGCAGGCCCTGCTCGAGGCGGAGACGCAATCCGAGCCGAAACGGCGCGCAAGACTGACCGCTGCCTACAACAGGGGCTATCGCTCCTTCGCCTCCGTCTACACCTCTTGCACACCGGCTGCAGTTCGTGCAGAGCAGAATTACCGTAACGAAGGCGCAACACTCGCCACAGAAATTACCGCCCGCTTCGGAAATTAACGATTAATTCACCTCTTTTGGTATGGCCCCGTGTCGTTTTGGCAAAAGGCTGATAGGGTCGTTAAGGACTGAGTAAGTGCTTCGAGGAATGCCCATGGAACCGCGCCGCAACGAAATCGACGATATGATCGTGCACGAAAAGATGCAGGCAGCGCTGGAATACCAGAATGAAGCCTGGGCAGACGGCATGGCAGACGGAATCGAGCCCGAAATCATCGCGGATGCCGCCTTTGCACTGGCCATGCGCGAAACAATCCGGATTCATGGCGAACATGGCGCCGAGGCCATTCTCGACGCGCTGAAGGCCCGCTTGCTCGCTGGCGAATTCTCGCCCGAGCGTCAGCTGCAGTAAAATAGCAATCGAGGGACAGAATGATGATCTCGTCGCGGGTCAGGCTCTTTCGCTTGACGAGCGCGCTCATGCTCGCCTCCATGCTGGCCACTCTGCCGGCCTATGCCCTGTCCGACATCAAGGACATTACGCCGCCCTCTTCCGACAGGTCGTCTGACACGGACGGGCCGCGGCCAGGCACCATTCCCGATGTGATCGAGGACGTCATTCCCGTCATTCCCGACCCGGATCCGCTGATCAAGCGTGAAGAGCCGGACGAGGTTGAAGCGGTAGAGCCGGACACCCCGCCCCCCGAGGTGATCTACGACCTTGAGAAAGCGCCCGAGCCCGTGCGCCGCATGCGGCAACTGATCATCGACGCGGCAACGACCGGCGACATCCTGAAGCTTCGACCGCTGATGAACCCCGGGCCCGACCAGACGGCGGTTCCGCTGCAGGATCAGGATCAGGATCCGATCGAGGCGCTCAAGGCCATGTCCGGCGACAGCGACGGCGTCGAGATCCTCGCAATTTTGCTCGACGTTCTGTCGACCGGCTTCGTCCAGCTCGACAAGGGCACCGATGAGGAGGCCTATGTCTGGCCCTATTTCGCCGGCAGATCCCTGGGTCTGCTGACCCCGCGGGAGAAGGTGGAGCTGTTGCGGATCGTCACTGCCGGCGACGTGGCGGAAATGCAGGAATACGGCAATTACAATTTCTTCCGTGTCGGCATCACGCCGGATGGCCGGTGGAAGTTCCTGACCGTCGGCGACTGAGCGAGCTTGCAAACTGTGGGCTGTGATGCGGACTGCTTGTCGTCTAGACTGGCAGCGCCTAACTCTCTCGGCAAAACAACAGCCCGGTGACCATCATGCCTTCAGCCTTCCTGCCCGATCGCGCCTTTGTCAAAATTGCGGGTGCGGATGCGGAGCACTTTCTGCAGAACCTCATCACCACCGATCTCGGCGCGCTGGGAGCCTCTGAATTGCGTCCGGGCGCACTTCTCACGCCGCAGGGCAAGATCCTCTTCGATTTCCTCATCTCGCGCGACGGAGAGGGTTTTCTGATCGATATCTGCGCCGATCAGTCGGAAGCGTTTGTCAGGCGGCTGATGATGTACAAGCTACGCTCGCCTGTGACGATCGAAGCCATGCCCGAGACCGGCGCGACAGTCATATGGGGCGAGGCCGGAGACGGCTCTGCCGATCATCGATTCGCTCTCGCCGGCACTGAGGTGCGGCGCCAGCAAGGGCGGCTCGCCACTGCCGGCGCCCGGGACGGCTATGACGCGCTGCGCATCCTCCACGGTGTACCCGAATCGGGCGCGGACTATGCGCTGCAGGACGCTTTTCCGCATGACGTGCTGTTCGACAAGTCGGGCGGCGTCTCCTTCCGCAAGGGCTGTTATGTCGGCCAGGAGGTCGTCTCGCGCATGCAGCACCGGTCGACGGCTCGCCGACGAGTGGTGATCCTTTCGGCGGAGGCGCCGCTGCCAGCCACTGGAACCGAGATCACCATCGGCGGCAAACCGATCGGTGCGCTTGGCACAGTCGCTGGAGAGCGCGGGCTGGCGATCGTCCGGATCGACAAGGCCGGCGAGGCCATGGCCGCCGGCGAGACCATCCTGGCAGGCGACGTGCCGGTGACCGTGGCGCTGCCCGGCTGGAGCGGGCTCAGCTTCCCGACCGTTGCGGAGGAAAACTGACATGGGTTCGGCTGCCCCTCTGCCCTCGTCGCGCGCCTGGCAGCGCATGCTGTCCGGGCGCCGGCTCGACCTGCTCGACCCCTCGCCGCTGGACGTCGAGATCAGCGATATTGCCCATGGACTTGCCCGTGTGGCCCGATGGAATGGTCAGACCTCGGGCGATCATGCCTTCTCGGTCGCCCAGCACAGCCTGATCGTCGAAGATATCTTCCGCCGCTGTAATCCCAGGGCCACTGCCGACGAGTTGTTGGTGGCACTGCTGCATGACGCGCCGGAATATGTCATCGGCGACATGATCTCGCCGTTCAAAGCGGTGGTCGGGGGCGGTTACAAGGTGGTCGAGAACCGACTTGAGGCCGCCATTCACCTGCGCTTCGGCCTGCCGGCGCATCCGAAGGCGGCGCTGAAGGATCTGATCAAGAAGGCCGACATGATCTCAGCCTATTTCGAGGCGACGGTGCTGGCCGGCTTTGGCGAGACAGAGGCGCGCAAGTTCTTCGGCCAGCCGAAGGGTTTCACCCGCGATACGATCCTGATCGAGCCGCTTCCCGCCTATCAGGCACAGGCGAAATTCCTCGAGCGCTTCGAGGAGATCGAAGCAGACCGCCAATCGGCGACCTGGTCCACCGCATGAGCCTGATCGTCGTTGCACCGCTTGCCCGGATCGCGGAAATGGCCGTTCGCCACAAGGCGCGCGAAATGATCAGCCTGCTCGCAGCGAACCAGGACTTTCATCGACCCGCGGTGATCGGAGCCGAGCGGCATCTGAAGCTTGCGATGAACGATATCAGCTTTGCAGGTACCGGCGACCTGATCGCGCCGCAGGAGGCACATGTTGCCAAGATCATCGAGTTTGCGCAAAGCTGGGACCAGACGTCGCCACTCGTCGTTCATTGCTGGATGGGCGTGTCGCGCTCGCCGGCGGCAGCGATGATTGTGAGCCTGGCCGTATCACCCGATGATGATGACGACGCACTGGCAAAGCGCCTGCGTGAGGCTTCCCCCTTCGCCACACCGAACATGCGACTCGTCGAAATTGGCGACGAGATGCTTCAGCGGGGCGGACGGTTCGTGAAGGCGGTCAAGGCGCTCGGACGGGGCGCAGATGCCGACGGCAACACGCCCTTCACATTGCCTTTGCCTGTCCGGGCGCCGACCGTCCCATGAGCGCACCGGCGGAGATCGAAATCGGCCTCAATGCCGCGATCGTTGCCATCAACGCCCGCACACCGCATCTGCTCGTCGTGGAAGAAGATGGCGACGCTCTGGATGCCCTGCCCTTCGGCCCCTTCAATCCCAATCGGCACCGGACCATGGAGATGTCCCTGCGCCATACCGTGGAGGCGCAGACGGCGCTGGAGCTCGGCTACATCGAGCAGCTCTACACGTTCGGTGATCGCGGCAGACACAAGATGCCTGATGATCAGGGACCACATGTGGTCTCGGTCGGCTATCTCGCCCTGACACGGCTCGATCGGGACCGCGACGCCCGGCTGGAGCTGTCCGGCGCCCGTTGGCGCGACTGGTACGGCTATCTGCCATGGGAGGACTGGCGGCAGGGGCGGCCCGCATTGCTCGATGGCGCCATCCTGCCGGCCCTTGCGGACTGGGCGGAGGAGGCGTCGGCGCCGACATCGTCGTCACGCAGGTCGCGCCTGAAACTTGCCTTCGGCCTCGACGACTTTCCCTTCGATGAGGAGCGCGTTCTGGAGCGCTACGAACTGCTTTACGAAGCCGGGCTGGTCGAGGAAGCCGTTCTCGACGGCCGGATCGGCCAATGCCGGACAGGCGTTCCGCTGGGACGGGCCATGCGGCACGACCACCGGCGGATCGCCGCCACCGCGCTGGCTCGGCTGCGCAGCAAGATCAAATATCGGCCCGTGATTTTCGAGCTGATGCCGCCCCAATTCACCCTGACCGACCTGCAGGGGACCGTCGAGGCTATCGCCGGACGCCACGTCCACAAGCAGAATTTCAGGCGTCTCGTCGAGGGCGCAGAACTCGTTGAGCCGACGGGGTCGACGCAGCCCGCGACGGGTGGCAGGCCGGCCGCCCTGTTCCGCTTCCGGCGACAGGTTCTGGAGGAGCGCCCGGCGCCCGGACTGAAGGTCGGTGCGCGCACAAACAGTTGAACTCCTCCGTCACTGCTCCATCTAGCCCCCTGATATGAATTGACAGGGAGCATCAACCGCATGGAGTTCGAGACGAACGAGGCAATTCTCGCCACGCAGGCGGCCTTGGCACAGGCGAGCCAACTTGCCGTGCAGTATTCATTTTCTCTCGTCGGTGCGCTGGTTCTCCTCTTCATCGGCTGGTGGCTCGCCGCCTTACTGAGCCGCTGGACCCATGCCGGTCTCGGTCAGATCCACGGGATCGATGAAACGCTGGCCCGCTTCTTCGCGACTGTCGTGCGGTACGGCGTTCTGATCCTCGTTCTGGTAACCGTTCTCGGGCAGTTCGGTGTGCAGACCGCGTCGATCATCGCCGCACTCGGTGCCGCCGGCCTTGCCATCGGTCTCGCGCTCCAGGGCACGCTGCAGAACATTGCCGCCGGAATCATGCTGCTGGTGCTGCGGCCCTTCCGGGTCGGTGAGTATATCGACACGGGATCGATCTCCGGCATCATCGTCGAGATCGGTCTCTTTGCGACAGAACTGAAAACCCCAGACGGCCTGTACCGCCTCGCCCCAAACTCCACGCTGTGGAATGTCCCGATCACCAATTACAGCCGTCTTCCTACCCGCCGCTTCGAACTCAAAGTCGGCATTGGCTACGAGGATGATATCGACCTGGCGGAGAAGATCATGCGCGATCATGCAGAGGCCGATCCGCGTGTTCTGGCAACCCCGGCGATCACCACCCATGTCGACCAACTGGCCGACAGCGCTGTGGTCATCACGATGTGGTACTGGACGGCGGCCTCGGATTTCTGGCCGACGTCACGCGAAATGATCAAGAAAGTGAAGAAGTCCTTCGACGAGAACGGAATTTCCATCCCGTTCCCGCAGGTGACCTATCACGGCACGCCGCCAATGGTCGCCCTGCCGGAGCGCTTCGTCGACGCTCGGTCGAAGGAGTCCTGAGCAACCACCGCCGCCACGGTCGAGGCTCAGGATCTGCTTGCCACGGCTGCAGAAGGATTAGTCCTGCAGCTTTTCCGTCTTTTCCAGATGTCTGTCGATGATGCGCTGCATTTCTTCGAGAACCTCAAGAACGCTGACGGTATCGTCCTCGGTCATCCCGATGCTGCTGTCAGAAAACTGAGATGTGCTTGGCTGCTCGGCAGAGACGACCGTCGTCGTTGTCCGTCCGGCCTCAGAAGTCGCCTGACGCAAGGCTTCAGGCCGGTTATGAATCTCGGCGGTAGTAGAAGACGCCGTCTCCGAAGCATTGTTGTGGAATTTCACGCTGCTGACAGCGCTATCAGGCCTCAGGATTGTTGTCGTCATTACTTGCCCCACACGTTACAAACGTCGATCCGTCTGCGTCCCCGACTGCAATACAATTTGCATGCATAACGAAGGGCTAGGAGATTCTATTCCGAGGGTCAAAAACGAGGAATGAGGGGTGATAACTAGCGAAGCGTTTTCTGATATATCAGCAAGGCTTTGAAGCTTATCGCTTTTTTCGAATGGACTGGTGCCGTGCGTCTGCCGCATCGCAAAATTGCACGCAAACTTTGTCGTGAATTCAAGTGAGGACGATGTCCAGCCCGATGTCCATGGTCGGTGCCGCCATGGTGATCTTGGATGTCGAGATGTAGTCAACGCCCGTTTCGCCTATGCCACGGATCGTGTCGATGTTGACGTTGCCGGATGCCTCCAGCACCACGCGGCGGAGATCCGATGCATAGGCGTCGACCGTCAGTTCATGATACTCCCGGTTGATCGCGACGGCTTCACGAAGGAGATCCGGCCCCATGTTGTCCAGCAGGATCACGTCCGGCCGTGCCGTCAGCGCCTCACGCATCTGATCCAGACCATCGACCTCCACCTCGATCTTCACCAAATGCCCGGCATAGGCGCGGCCTGCCTTGATCGCGGACGCAACGCCACCGGCGACGGCGATATGATTGTCCTTGATGAGGATCGCATCGTCCAGACCGAAGCGGTGGTTGGAGCCTCCCCCCAGCCGCACTGCATATTTCTCGACGGCCCGCAGACCCGGCAGCGTTTTGCGTGTGCAGGTGACGCGCGCCGTCGTATGGGCAATTTCGGCAGCGAAACGGGCGGTATAGGAGGCAACGCCCGAGAGGTGCATGAGGAAGTTCAGCGCCACGCGTTCTGCCGAGAGGACCGATCGGGCATTGCCGGAGACGCGCGCGATCGGCTGACCGGGTGCCACCGTATCACCGTCGGCAACTAGCGCTTCGAACCGGACAGACGGGTAGATCAGGCGAAAGGCGGCCTCGGAAAGCGGCAGGCCAGCGACCACGCCCTGTTCACGGCTGTTGAGTTCGGCGACTGCCGTCTTCTCCGGGCCGATCGTCGCATATGTCGTGATGTCGCCGGCACGGCCGAGATCTTCCAGCAGAGCATGGCGGACGAGTTCCTCGGCAATCAGGGGCGAGAGCTGCGGGCGCAGGGTCTGCGTCATGGGAATCTCCTTGTCAGCCCGCCAGTTCGGCGGCGATGCGGTCTGCGTCCTTGAGCGTGAGATAGGTGCGCTTGCGAAGCACTTCGTCTGGCTCCGGGTGGTCGGAGCGCATGTGGGCACCACGGCTTTCCGTGCGGAGCAGCGCACCGACGGCGATCAGTTTGGCCGTGGCAACGATGTTGGAGAAGCGAACGCGGGGGCGCTTGCGCTCCAAAGCCGCCAGTTCGCGCACCAAGAGCTTAAGTCCTGCTTCGTCCCTGATGACGCCGGCATGGCTGCTCATCAGCCCACGCAGGATCTTCAGCTCCGGACTATCCTCCAGGGTCACAAGGTCATCATTATCGCCAGCGCTCTGTGCCCATTCATAAAGCGCTGATTCCGGCAGCATGCCCTTGATCGAGTCGGCGATACGGCTGGCGAAGACGACGGCTTCGAGCAGCGAATTGGAGGCGAGGCGGTTTGCGCCATGCACACCACTGGAGGTCACCTCGCCCGCAGCCCACAGACCGTCGAGCGAGGTCCGCCCGTCGGCATCCACCAGTACGCCCCCCATATGGTAATGCACCGCCGGCACAACCGGGATCGCCTGCGTGACGGGGTCGATGCCGGCTGCGATGCACGAGGCGTGGACGGTCGGGAAACGTGTGGCAAAGTCCTTGCCAATCGCCTTGGTGCAGTCGAGGAAGGCGCCGCGACCGGCTGCCACCTCCGCGAATACGCCCCGGGCGACGATGTCACGCGGTGCGAGCTCGGCATCGGCATGCAGGTCGGTCATGAAGCGATGGCCGGCCTTGTTGACGAGCACCGCGCCGTCACCGCGCAGGGCTTCTGTCGCAAGCGGCGCCGGATCCTGGCCGATATCGATGGCTGTCGGGTGAAACTGGACGAATTCTGGATCGGCAATCACGGCACCGGCCTTGGCGGCCATGCCGACGCCGGTTCCCCGTGCCTCTGTCGGATTGGTGGTCACCTGGTAGAGGTGACCAACACCGCCCGAGCAGAGCACAACCGCGCGGGCAGGAAATGCCACGCGCGTCGTCGATTGGCCCGCGTCGGGACGCGCGATGACGCCGGAGACGAAGCGACCTTCAGCAATCAGTTCCTCGACAACATAGCCTTCCATCACGCGGATCGACGGGGTGCTGCGAACCGCTGCGATCAATGCCGCCATGATCGCGCCACCGGCACGGTCTCCAGCCACCCGCACGATGCGCCGCTCGGAATGGGCGGCCTCCCGCGAGAGGAGCAGATGGCCTTCGAGATCTCTGTCAAAGGGTACGCCGAAGCCGAGCAGGTCATGCACGCGGTCGGGCCCCTCCGAAATCATCAGCCGCGCCATCTTCTCCTCGACCAGTCCGGCACCGGCGGCAACCGTGTCGGCCAAATGCTTGTCGAAACTGTCGCCGGGGCTCATGGCGGCGGCAATGCCGCCTTGCGCCCAGGCTGACGATGCGCCCTGCCCGATCGGGGCTGCGGCGAGCACCGTTACAGGGCGCGGGGCAAGCTTCAACGCGCAGAAGAGCCCGGCGAGCCCCCCACCAACGATGACAATATCGTCGATGCCCTGCCAGGATTGCGGCCGCATGGATTCAAGATTGGTCGGCATTCAGCCCTCCCCGGCTGGCAGCACTGCCTCAGTTCTTCAGATTGATCATCCGTTCGACCGCCAGCCTTGCGCGGCCGGCGATGGCGGGATCAACGGTCACTTCCTCGGTCATGAACAGCAGGCTGTCGAGGATCTTCGGCAGGGTGATGCGCTTCATGTGCGGACAGAGGTTGCACGGCTTGACGAAGTCCACGTCACGAACTTCGGCCTGGATGTTGGAGGCCATCGAGCATTCGGTGACGAGAAGGACACGGGCCGGGCGTTTTGTCTTCACGTAGTCGATCATGCCCTTGGTCGAGCCGGCATAGTCCGAGACGGCCAGCACGCTCGGATGGCACTCCGGATGAGCGACGATTTCGATGCGCGGATCGGCCCGCTTGTATTCAAGCAGTTCATCCGCCGTGAAGCGCTCATGCACCTCGCAATGGCCCTTCCAGGTCAGGATCTTCTTACGTGTCTGGTTGGCGACGTTCATCGCCAGATACTCGTCCGGAATGCAAAGCACCGTGTCGCTGTCGAAGCTGTTGACCACGTCGACGGCATTGGCCGAGGTGCAGCAGATGTCCGTCTCGGCCTTCACGTCGGCAGAGGTGTTCACATAGGTGACGACGGGCACGCCGGGATAGCGTTCACGCAGCAGCCTGACATCGGCGCCGGTGATGGATTCCGACAGCGAGCAGCCAGCGCGGCCGTCGGGGATCAGCACCGTCTTTTCTGGATTGAGCAGCTTCGAAGTCTCGGCCATGAAATGCACGCCGCACTGGACGATGATCTCGGCATCGACGCTGACGGCATCGCGGGCGAGCTGCAGCGAGTCGCCCTTGATGTCGGCGACGCAGTGGAAGATCTCCGGCGTCTGGTAGTTGTGGGCCAGGATGACAGCGCCACGCTCCTTCTTCAGCCGGTTGATGGCGTGAATATAGGGCGCGAAGATCGGCCATTCGATCGCCGGGATGAAATCGCGGACGCGCTCGTAAAGGTGCTCGGTCTCCTTGGCAACTGCCGGCGTGTAGCTCAGATCAGGCCGTTCCCACACACCGAAACGCTCGGCTGCGGTGCGAGACACAAGTTTGGTTTGCGGCAGGTGCTGCGCTTCCATGGCCATCTCCTCCATCAATTATGCTCAATTTGAGCATAATAAGCGCCAAAGAAAACCGGCGATCGCCGGTAGTGCCGATGTAGAAAGTTTCGGCCCTGATTGCAAGTACCGGTTATCTCACCCGACGCCGGCAGCGGCCGCCTGAACGCGGCGTGACGCAGCGCGCTTTTCCTTGGCGAAAAAAGGTTTACCTTGCTGCCTCCTTTCGCCTGACGCTGCGAGGCCACATGTTCGAACTCCTGCCGCTGATCCTGATCGGCGTTCTTTTCTTCATCAACCGGGGATCGACCAGACGGATCGACCGCCTGGAGAGGGAGCTTGGCGAGATCAGGGAGAGACTGGTCCGGCTGGGCGGATCATCTGAGGAAGCAGGCAGGCTCACGGTGGGCACCTCCGTCACTCCGGAAGAAGAGGCGCCAGAACATCAAGCGCGCGAAGAGGTGGAACCGGATGCGCCGCTGCTTGACGGGGCGCCAAGAGAGAGCGAAGCGGCCTCTCCTGTCGAAGACGCTGCCTTGCCCGCTGCTGCTCGCACCGAACCGACCAAACCCGCTCCAGCGGAAAGCCTGGAGAACCTGCTCGGCGCGCGCTGGGCCGTCTGGGCCGGGGGCCTGGCACTGGCGCTCGGCGGCGTCTTTCTCGTGCGCTATTCCATCGAGAGCGGCCTGCTCGGCCCCGGGGTACGGCTGACGCTGGCCGCCCTTTTCGGGCTTGCTCTGATCGCGGCTGGCGAACTTGTTCGGCGGAAGGTGCTGCCGAAGGCGGAAGCGCTCTACGCCAATGCCATGGTGCCGGGCATCCTGACGGCCGCCGGGGCCGTCTCCCTGTTCGGCGCGATCTATGCTGCCCACGGAATCTATGAATTCATTGGCCCGACACTTGCCTTCATCCTCCTCGGCCTTACGGCCTTCGGCGTCCTCGGACTTTCGCTGCTGCATGGCCAGGCTTTGGCCGGGCTCGGGCTTGCAGGCTCGATGATCACGCCGCTCCTGATTTCAACCACAGCACCCAATCTCTGGACACTGTTCATCTATCTTACCGTTGCGCAGGTCGCGACGGCGCTTGCGTCTCGTATGAAAGGCTGGATGGTCGTGCCGTCTGTCGCCCAGGCCTTGCTGGGGATATGGGCACTGATCGCACTCATCGATTCGGCAGACATTACGCCGATTGCGCTATCCCTGATCGCGATGATCGCCGCCTGGATGCTGATATGGCCGGGCACCACGGGCCATGATCCGGCAGACGCCGCGGCACCCCTATCGCTTGAGGCACTCGGTCGTCGCATGGCGTCCGGTCCGCTCGGCCTGGATATTACCCTATCGCTCGCTGTGCTTCTGCCTGCACTTGTCATGCTCGATCGGGGGCCGACGGTTTCGCTTCCACTCTTCGGCTTTGCGGCACTGATCGCCGCGCTTGCGGCTGCAGGCAGCGCGCGTTACGGCGCCTTCTGGCCCACGGCAATCGCGACCGTTGGTGCCCTGTTTGGTGCGGTGCTGAAGTCGGGCCTGATCGTTCAGGCACAGATCCTGCTGCTCGGCTTTGGCTGGGACGAAACAGCCGCGGTCAGTCTCGGCGCTCCGGCGATCCTGATCTTCCTCGGCCTCGCCGGCGTCTTCCTGCTTCTTGGGCTTGCGCAGATCCGCCGCCGCCACTCCATCGACCCACTGTTTTCAACCGTCTGGGCGGGGATAGCGGCGTTCCTCCCGGTCATGCTGGTGACCATCAGCTTCGTGTTCTACGGCGTCTACGCCCGCGACTGGACGCATGGCCTCTTTTCCATCGGCCTTGGCGCCGTGCTGCTCGCGGCCTGCGAAATTCTTTTCCGCCAGAGTGCGTTGCCCGGCTTTCGGCGTGGCCTCGACCTGCTGCTCACAGGCAGTTTCACCGCTTTCGCGCTGGCCCTGCACACGCTCACCGATGGCGTGGTGACCACGATCCTGCTCGCACTACTGGGCTTCTCCTATCTTATGGCGACGCGCAAACGCGACTGGAGCGGATTGCCCTGGGTCATGGTGGCGGCGCTTGTCGGAGTACTGGTCCGCATTGGCTGGGATCCAACGCTGGTGGGACCGGATGCCTTGTCGCGCACGCCCGTTATCAACCAGTTGCTGCCCGGCTATGGGATCCCAGCCCTGCTGGCGTTGCTCTCTGCCTATGAGCTCAGACAATGGCCAGGCGCCCGGGTGCGGAACGCCCTGCAGGGGCTGGCCAGCCTTCTCGGCCTGCTTGCCATTGCCATCCTCGTCCGTCATGCGATGAATGGCGGCGTGCTGGATGCGTCGACACCGACGCTCGGCGAGCAGTCGATCTACACCCTGCTGGTCGCAGGCCTGTCCGGCATTCTCATGACACTCGACGTGAAATCGCCAAGCCCGGTCTTCCGCTACGGCTCGATGCTCGCCGGCGGGGTCGCCATCCTGCAGACGGTCAGCCTGCATCTCGGGGCGCTCAATCCCTATTTCACGGGCGAGAGCACCGGCAACTGGCCACTGGTCAACCTGCTGCTGATCGGCTACCTCCTGCCCGGCCTCGCCTATGCGGGTCTTGCCTACTATGGCCGTGACAAGCGGCCTCTGCCCTATATCATCCTGCTGGCACTGTCTGGCGCCGTGCTCGGCTTCGCCTGGGTGACGCTGACCGTCCGGCGTTTCTGGCAGGGCGAGTTCATCGCCTATTGGAAAGGTTTCGAGCAGGCGGAAACCTACAGCTATTCGGTGGCCTGGCTTGCGATTGGCGTCGGCCTGCTCGCGCTCGGCTCGCGCTTCGATGCCAGAAGCCTGCGCATTGCGTCTGCCGTCATCGTGATCCTAACGGTTGCCAAGGTCTTCCTGATCGACATGGCCAATCTTGAAGGCGTGCTGCGCGCCCTCTCCTTCATCGGTCTCGGCTTTGTTCTGATCGGCATCGGGCTCTTCTATCAGAAGATCCTGAGCGCCAAGTCGAACACGCCCCTCCTGACAGGTGATGAGGAGGAGGAGGCACCAACGGGGATCTGACCAAGGGGTTGAACTATGGGCGGTTGAACAGAGGACCGGAGCAAGGCTAGATGCGGCCAGCCAAAATGGGGACTCGACATTGACCGCCCTTCTCACCGCCGCCGACTTTGCTCCTCACGAGGCGCTTGCCGCTGACCTCCTTCACCACGCGACCGTGGGCGACGACGGTTCGCATGACCTTGCCCATATCCACCGCGTCTTCAAGAATGCACTGAAGATCCATGCCGACGAAGGTGGTGATGCGGAGATCCTCGGGGCCGCCGTGCTGCTGCATGATTGCGTGGCCGTGGAGAAGAGCTCGCCGCTTCGCTCGCAAGCCTCGCGGCTGGCTGCAGAGAAGGCAAGCGGCATTCTCTCCGGCCTCGGCTGGCCCAAGGCGCGGATCGAGGCCGTTGCCCATGCGATCCTCACCCACAGTTTTTCCGCCAACATCCCTCCGGAAACGCTGGAGGCAAAGATACTGCAGGATGCCGACCGGCTGGATGCGATCGGCATGGTGGGCGTTGCCCGCTGCTTCTACATCGCCGGCCGCATGGGGTCCGGGCTCTATCACCCCGCCGATCCGGGCGCCGAACATCGTCCACTCGACGACCGCTCCTATGCGATCGACCACTTTCCGGCGAAGCTGCTCAAGCTCTCCGATGGCTTCCAGACGGCCACCGGCGCCAAACTTGCCAAAGAGCGGCACGAGCGGCTGGCCCTGTTCCTCACCCTCTTCCGCGACGAGATCTGAGAGACTGCCATGCAGATTACCCAGCTTTTCATCTATCCGTTCAAGAGCGCCCGCGGCATCGCCCTTCCTCAGGCGCGGATTGACGCCATGGGCCTTTCCGGCGACCGGCGCATGATGCTGGTCGACCCCTCGGGCCACTTCATCACCCAGCGCGAACTGCCTGAGCTTGCCCGCCTGACCGCGCTCCCCGCAGCGGCCTACCTGATACTTCAGCTGGATGACGGGCGTGAAATGATGGTCGCGCCGCCGCAGCCGGACAACCGTATTGATGTCGCCATCTGGCGCTCGATTGTGAGCGCCGCCGTTGCCCATGACAGCGTCAACGAGAAGCTGTCCGATTGGTTCGGACGACCGGTGAAACTGGTCTTCATCGATGGTGAAAGCCGGCGCGATGCCAATCCGGAGTGGGCAGGCGAAGGCTCGCCCATGGGTTTTGCCGATGGCTACCAGGTCCTCGTCACCACCACGGGTTCGCTACGGGCACTGAACGAGGACATGGAGCGGAATGGCGAAGGCTCTGTTGGCATGGACCGCTTCCGCCCGAACATCGTGCTAGACTGTGACCAGCCCTGGGATGAGGATGCCTGGACAGGCGTCGAGATCGGCGGCATCCGCTTCGATTTCGTCAAACCCTGCCCGCGCTGCATCATGACCACGCAGGACCAGCAGACCGGCTCGCGCGAGGGGGCCAATCCCATGCCTGCCATGGGTCGTCTGAGGATGTCCGCCGACCGCCGGGTGCCGGGACCGCTGTTTGGGTGGAATGCAGTGCCGCGCGGGGAAGGTTTGGTGCGGGTCGGGGATCAAGTGACGGTGCTGGGCCGTCGGGAGGGTTGGGCGATCAAGCAGCGGTGAGATGGATTGGGGTGCAACCCGCCCTCGTCCTTCGAGGGTCGCTGCGCTCCCACCTCAGGATGAGGGCTGACCGTTGGCACTCCATCCCTCAACGCATGCCGGAGATTGTGGTGCCGACCAGATCCGCAGCCTCCTCATCCTGAGGTGCCCTTGCGGCAGCAAGGGCCTCGAAGGATCCGGCAGCACCATCTGACATTCATCAAATCGCTTGATGGCCAATTCATCAAAAGGCGTTTCTGCTGATCACTCGACTGCACTAATGTGTGATTGACAAGGGAGATCACACGATGAACACCACCAGCCGTCCTGCCATGCCCTGGCTCATCATTCTTGCGGGATCGCTGATCGCTGTGATGACCTTCGGGCCACGGTCCGCCATGGGCTTCTTTCAGCTGCCGATGCTCGCCGACCGCGGCTGGGATCGGCAGACCTTCGGGCTGGCCATGGCTTTCCAGAACCTGTTCTGGGGTCTAAGCCAGCCGTTCTTCGGCGCGCTTGCCGACAAGTTCGGCACGGGGCGCGTGCTCGTCACGTCGGGCGTCCTCTATGCGGCGGGCCTTGTGATGATGGCCAATGCATCTGCGCCCATTTGGCTTCACATGGGCGGCGGCGTGCTGATTGGCCTTGCCATCGGGGCGGGCTCCTTCAGCGTCATCCTCTCGGCCTTTGCCCGCAACGTCACACCTGAGCAGCGGTCGATGGCGTTCGGCATCGGCACGGCGGCAGGCTCTGCCGGCATGTTCCTGTTTGCGCCGCTGAGCCAAGGCTTCATCTCCGCCTTCGGCTGGTCCGACAGCCTCGTTATCATTGCCGTCATGATGCTGATCGTACCGCTCCTTGCCTTCCCGCTGCGCGGCAATGCGCAATCGGGCACGCAGTCCGGCAACCAGTACCAGCAGACGATTGTCGAAGCGCTGAAGGAGGCCTTCGCGCACAAGAGCTATCTTCTGCTGACGACCGGCTTCTTTGTCTGTGGCTTCCAGGTCGCGTTCATCACCGCGCATTTCCCCGCCTATCTCGGCGATATCGGCATCGACGCAAGCTATGCCGTCATCGCCATGGCCCTGATCGGCTTCTTCAACATCATTGGCTCGCTTGCTGCCGGCTGGATCGGACAGCGCTATTCCAAGCCCTACTTCCTGGCCTTCATCTATATCGGTCGCTCAATTACCGTGACGCTCTTCCTGCTGCTGCCTCAGACGCCGCTTTCGGTCGTGCTGTTTGCAGCGGTGATGGGACTGCTCTGGCTCTCCACCGTGCCGCCGACGAACGGACTGGTGGCAATCATGTTCGGCACGCGGCACCTCGGCCTGCTCGGCGGGCTGGTCTTCCTGTCGCACCAGATCGGCTCGTTCCTCGGCGTATGGATGGGCGGCTATCTCTACGACCACTTCGGAACTTATGACCAGGTCTGGTGGTTGGGTGTGGCGCTGGGAATCTTCGCGGCTGTGGTGCATTGGCCGATCCGCGAACAAGCCGTCGAACGGCCTGCCCTGGGCATGGCGTAATTTTGCCCAAAGTGAGATCATATTTCGGCATTTCGCCTGTGCCGGATCAAAATTCCCGTGCTTTTGCCTAGGTGGGGCTGTCACAGAAAATTATTTTATTTTTCTCGTGGCGCCCGTTGACGGATTCGCACCCAGCACCTACCTTGTGCGAGCTGGTTCGGACACTGACGACGAACCATGACCGGCCTCCGTTTGGGAGGCCGCAGCCAAAGAAGGAGGTCAGCGAAATGCAAGTTGTATTTCATGATGCCGCCCGATCCTGGCAGACGACCCCGCGACTCGTGATGGTGAAACGCCATTACGCCTGCTCCTGTCGAATGTGACGCAGCGCAAAGACTGACCACCACAAACGACTATTGAAACAGCGCCGTGCCTCACGTGCACGAGCGGGGAAATTCGTTATGAAGAAGCAAGTTATCGAATATGCCGGAATCCCGGTTGGCATCACCATTCCCGACGGAGATCGGGTCAAGTTCATCGCCGTCAAATATCCGGTCATCGACCTCGACGGCGGTGTCTATCGCAGCGTCAACGAATTGCAGTTGGCCATTCACCAGCACATGGCGAAATCCGCGCCTGAAGATCAGGCCTTGTTTATGGGCGCAGCCAACTCGCCGCTGCCTTCAAGCGCCCGCAGGGTCTTCAACGCCGCCTGACAGAAGCCTTCGCGTGCCGCGCCGGCCTCCAGCCCGCGCGGCACGTAGACGTGGCGATCGAGAAAATAGCTGGTCAGACGAAAGGCGGCGGCCAAGCTTTCAGGATCCGCCGCCCGGTTGGTTCCCGGCGTCAGGAAGTCAGGCAAGGCCAGCATCTTGTCCGCCCAGGGTTCGCCCGCTTCCCGGCTCACCGCCCTTCCCGATTTCGGCGACACATAAGCCAGGTCATTGCGCAGACCGGTCGCCGCGCATTCCTCCAGGTCCAGGCCGAAACCGAGATCGTTGAGCAGCGCGAGCTCGAAGCGAACGAAAAGTTCGCCTGCGGTCGCCGGCTCCTCCAGGTGGTCGAGGATGATATCGAGCGCCTCGAAGAGATGGGGGTGCGGATCACGTTCAGGCAGAAGACGTAGAAGAGATCCGAGCGCTTGAACGCCGTAAACGGCAGTCGCACTTTCCATCAATCGCCCGGCCCGCAGCGCCAAAGGCTCGATCCGGTATTCGCCGAGATGCTCATCAAGGCGCGCACGCCATGTGACTTCAAGGCGGTTTCCGGGTTGCAGGACGGGCTGCATGGTTCGCGAGCGGCCGGAGCGAACCATGCCGAGATGCCGGCCGCGGCTACGGGTCATCATCTCGGCGATGACGCTTGTTTCGCCATGCCTCCGCACCCCGAGAAGGATCGCCTCATCTGTCCATTGCATGGATGGTTTTTACCCCAGCGCAGCAGCGAGGAACAGGGCTTTCGGCACGTTGGTCAGATTTCACCGAGGTAGCGCTGCACCCAGCGGCGCCAATGTGCAATCGCTTCCGCCTTGCCGGGATAACGTTTCTCTTCATGCAGTTGCACGAGTGATTTCATTGCCTGTAACAGGACGACGGCCATTGCCTGCGCCTGGTCTTCGGCAAGATCCGCCCGCCAAACCATCAGGATTTCGGCGATGCGGCGGCGCAAGCCTTCGCGCAACACACCGGGGCGGACACCCGGCTGCTCCCAGCGCGCATCGAGAAGACTGAGAGCCAGGCTGCGCTCCGTTGCGTAGGCGACCAGGACATCAAGCAGGCGGTCTGCCAGTTGCACCGCATCGTACTCAGTGGCCTGCAGCCTGATTCGATCAAGTGCTGCCTCGACATGTTCGGCGTAGCGGGCAATCAGCGCATCGGCCAGGACATCCTTGTTCGGGAAGAACTGGTAGAGTGACCCGATCGGAGCCCCGGCACGGGCGGCGATTTCGGTCATGGTTGCCGCCTTGTAGCCCTGTTCGGCAAAAACGGCCGCACCCGCATCCAGGAGCTTTGCAACGCGTGCGATCCCACGCTTTCGCTTCGGCTCCTTGGCGGTCGGCACCGGGGCGGACTGCTGAGCTGTAGAACTTGACTTTTGCGAGGTCATTCTCATAAAACTCGTTTGTGAGGTGCCCCTCATTTATTTTATGAAAAATCGCTTTCGTCCAGTCCTTTCCCGATGAGGGGCTTCAGACGAAGGACGGAGATGGCCATGCCTTCGGAGACCGCCCCCGAGAATTCACCGCAACCTGGATCGGACGGCGTCATGGCGCCTACCGTTACAAGATCGACGGATAGCCCGCCTCCGGGGCTGCTGACGCCGCTTCCGGCGACCGCCCGCTGGCTGATCCTTCTATGTCTCTCCTTTGCCATCTCCGGCGGGCTCTTTATTGCACATGTGCCAGGCGCCCTGCTGCTCGGTCCGATGATTGCCGCTATTGTCGCCGCCACCAACGGCGCGCGGCTTTCCGTCCATCGTTACCCCTATATCTTCGCGCATTCGCTGATTGGCTGCATCATCGCCCGCTCTATCGATCTCGGCACGTTTTCGACGGTCATGGACGACTGGCCAATCTTTCTCGCTGTGGTGCTGTCGATCATCGCAGCCAGCAGCCTGCTCGGCTACCTGATGGCGAAAGCCGAAATCCTGCCGGGTACGACCGCGATCTGGGGAACTTCGGCGGGCGCTGCCTCAGCCATGGTGCTGATGGCAGAGGCACATGGCGGTGACCCAAGACTGGTCGCCTTCATGCAATATCTGCGGGTCGCCTCCGTCGCGACGGGGGCTTCCCTGATGGCAGCCTTTGTGTTCAGCATCGAGGGCGGCACTGCCGAGGCGATCGTCTGGTTCCCGCAGACGGATTGGCTCGATCTGGGTCTGACGCTGGCTGCGGCCCTCGCCGCGGCTTCCGTCGGCGCAAGGTTGCGGATCCCCGCCGGGACCATGCTGCTCCCGCTCGTCGCAACAACCGTGCTGCATGTGATGGGCTACATCACGCTGCAACTGCCAGAATGGCTCCTGGCGCTCGGTTACGGCGTGATCGGCTGGCGAATTGGTCTGTCCTTTACCCGGCGCATCCTCAGGCATGCGGCGAGCGCCCTGCCCCAGATCGCCGGCTCGATCCTCGTCCTGATGGCCTTCAGTGGCGGGCTCGCCTTCCTGCTGTGGTCGCTGCATGGCATCGACCCGCTGACCGCCTATCTGGCGACCAGCCCCGGCGGGCTCGATTCGATTGCGATCATCGCCGCGACGACTCCGGTTGATATGTCCTTCATCATGGCCCTGCAGACCATGCGCCTGATCCTGATCATCCTGATCGGACCGCCTCTATCGGACTTCGTGGCGAAGCGGGTGGCGAAGGGCTGAGCGCCCTCGCCCGGGTCTGGCTCAATCCCGGGGGAATTCGAGGCCCATCTCGCGGAAGCGCTCGGGGTCGTTACCCCAGTTCTCGCGCACCTTGACGAAGAGGAAGAGGTGCACCGGCTGTTCGAGGATCTCGGACATTTCCTTGCGGGA
>OGCL01000488.1_pt1 | contig 42073 bp, 41 predicted proteins | sample 1570041 | NCBI WGS metagenome assembly OGCL01 (sample SAMN06266162, study PRJEB24511) | hot springs metagenome | isolation source: Hot spring water | place: South Africa: Limpopo | collected 2015-06-22 | reverse complement strand
TCCTTGATAAACCCGTCCATATCAACATAAACAAAACCGTCCATCATGCTTTCATGCAGCTTGCGGTATTTTGCTTCAGAGTTTCGGAGAGTTTCCTCCGCCTTCTTGCGCTCTGTGATATCATGAAGTGCTCCTACTATCGCAACAGTTCTACCATTTTCTAAAACTGGCCTTTCTCTAACCTCAACATGTATCTTTTTTCCACTTTTGTGAACGAGTTCAAGTTCGTATGGACTCTGAGGCTCACCAGTTTCTATCGCTCTAACAGTCTTTTGGAAAGCAATCTCATTGATAGGATTGTCTGAAGCAAATTCAGTCCATTTTTTAATTAAAGCCTCCTGAACTTCATATCCCAACAAATCTTTTACTTGGGGACTTACATACTGTATAACATTATTTATATCATGCGCGTAAAATACGTTGGTGCTGTGCTCAACAATGTTTTTTAATTTAGTTTCTCTCTCTGCTAATGTTTCTATGGCAATTTGTCTTTTCTCCTCGATTCTGATAGTATTTATGATAGTTGAGCAAGTTTTGAGGTAAGGCTGAAGAAATTCTACTAATTCGTTATCGTAGCCACCAGGTCTATTTGCAATCCCTAACATCCCAATTATCTGTGCACCATACATCAATGGTAATCCTAAAAAAGAATGAAGTGGCGGATGACCATCAGGCAACCCTCCCCTTCTTGGATCATTAGCTGGGTTATTAGATATGACTGGTTGAGCAGTTTTTAATACCTCACCGAATAAGGTATTAAGGTTATAAAATTCAAACCCATTAGGTGCGTTTTTTTCATAAAAAGCACGGGTAGCATCATCCCACGAGATATTTGTTAGTGCATAAGTTTTAAGGTATGGGTTGCCTTTAGCTGTATATAACACCTCCCCTATAAAACCATATTCGCTCTCTGAAATATCAATAAACTGTTTTAAGATATAATCAAATATTTCTGATGGTTCTTTTTCTTCGAGAATCAGTGATTGTGATCTAACGATGGCTTCTAAAAGCCTGTTCTTTAAGGTCAGGTCTTTTTCTACTTTTTTGAGTTCTGTAATATCACGGGTTATATGAACAAATCCTGTTATCTTGCCGTCATCTGATTTTACCGGATCTACAACTACATATAAAGTCTTTCCCCCAACTGGCATCAGCCTTGTCTCTCTTCCACCGCTTTTGAGCGATCTAATTAGAGGGCAATCTTCAACATGGCTGTCGGTTTTATGAATCAAATGGTAGCATTTTTGTCCTGATATATCATTAGAATTTAAACCAACAAATTTGGCAAAGGCTTGGTTACATTGCCTAATTGTCCCATTTGGCTCTATATATGCAACGAGATCAATCATTGAGTCATAAGTCGTCTGCCAGAAAGTTGCAGCCTCTTGGAGTTGCTTTTCCAACTCTTTTCTGGAATCAATTTCTTGATCAAGCTGAACCATTTTATCTTCCAGCTTTTTGATAAGCCTTTCGTTGTAAAGTTTAAATATATCCTTTTCTTTCTCCAAAATGGGCTCCGAAGGGATCTCCCCCCTTTTTGAAGCTACCATTACTTCTTCAATTGCCCTAATCAAGTCTTCAGGCTCGCATGGTTTGATGATAAATCGGTCTGCCCCTATTTTTATGGCATATTCCTGATCTTTTGGGCCTGTGTAGGTAGCAGTATAAATAATAAAAGGGATTTTTCGCAGAGACTCATCAGTCTTGACCTTCCTGCACAGCTCAAATCCATCCATAATGGGCATGAGGATATCGCTGATAATCAGGTCGTATGATTTCTTTTTAAGTTGTTCAAATGCCTGTGCACCATTAGATGCTGAGGTTATATTATATCCCTGAACTTTGAGAAGTGTCTCAAGGAAATAAAGTACCTCTTTCTTGTCGTCAACAATTAAAATTCTCATAAAATCTCCCATTTTTTAAGGGCGTATTGGCGGAGATTTTCCCGTCTCCCCTTATGGGACAGAGGTAGAAGGGGGTTCATATATTTCATATATTATCATAATATTATCAAAATATTATCAAAAAAATTTTTGCATAAACGTCTTTTATAAAAACTCTCGCCTTTAACCCCTGTTTCGCAAAAATGCAAATGAATTTTTTGAAAATTCGCAATATTGCGAATAACAATTCATGGTTTCCATTATTTATCAATGATTTTGCAAATGGCATGGTGATTGCTCTATTTAAAGTATATAAATTAAGAATCAAAGGAGGTTTAATACCATGAAGCTCAATAAAACAGAACCTACTTACAAAGGGATGATGGCAGGAGCTGTAGCCGGGATAATTATTTTTGCAATAGTTGGATTGTTTCCAAGTTCATTTATCGGCGGTGTTATTGGTCTCAACATAGCGGGATATTTATTTGGCGTGCCTATAGGAACAGAATTATTGGCAAGGGCGATAGTAGGAACGACTATGTTTCTTGGAGTAGCAATAACGGGCTTAGCATTTATTTTAATTACTTCATTAATCGGCTGGCTATTAGGGTATGTCGGTATGTCTCTGAAAGACAAAACTGTCCCGAAAACAGCTTAAAAGAATATTAATCTTAGGAGGTTTATAAAATGAAAACAGGGAATTTTTCAAAGAAAGGACTTTATGCAGGGGGCATCATAGGTGTTATTTTATTCGCCGTAGTTGGATTGCTCCCAAGCTCGTTTCTGGGCGGTGTTTTAGGCTTAAAAATAGCGACTCATATCTTTGGGGTCCCCCTCGGTGTGGCTTTAATGCCGAGAATCATAGTCGGCATCACAATGGTTTTAGGGGTGCTTATCACCGGGGCAATTTTTGTAGTAGGACTATCCTTTACAGGCTGGTTATGCGGGTATGTAATTGAGGTAATTAAAGATAAGAAAGCCGAAGTAACCGATCTGGCTGTAAAGGCAAAAGAACACAAGGCTTAATTTTAAGCAAATTCAGGAGGATAAAATGGCGGAAAATGTTACAAAAACACAAGAGGTTGCAGAGGCTGTAATATCAACAAAATGGGACATTCTTATAAGCCGCTTAACAGGTTTGAGCGCCTCTTATTATTCCATGTTAGCTGTATGCGCGCTTATCGCAGCGGTAGGAGTGGGCGCAGGGCTTCACGCAATGTATATTGGGTACAACCATGCATATAATGTGAGCAGAGAGGTTCCATGGGGCATACTGATATCCACATATGTATTTTTTGTGGTAACCTCTACAGGGCTATGCCTCGTTTCTTCAATAGGGCATGTCTTCGGGGTAAAGGATTTTATGCCCATAGCGAAAAGGTCTGTTTTTCTTTCTATCGTTACAATTGTTGCTGGTTTCACGGTTATATTCTTTGAGATAGAGAATCCCTTCAGGATGGCAGTATATAATGTAATTTCTCCTAACCTGTCTTCCAATATCTGGTGGATGGGAACTCTGTATGGGGCATATCTCTTCTTCATGACACTGGAGTTTATATTCCTGCAGATTGACAAACATAGGCTGGCGACATATGCAGGTTTTCTTGGTGTTGTCTCTGGTATAGCAGCTCACAGCAACCTTGGAGCGGTCTTCGGTATGCTGCATGGAAGGGAATTCTGGTATGGACCTTATATGCCAATATACTTTATTGCGTCAGCCATGATGTCGGGATGCGCTACGATATTGTTCTTTACATATCTTGCACATAAGGTTAATAACGAGAAATTCGACAAGCTCGCTGAAAGGGCTCTTGAGATTACATCAAAGGTTGGTATTCTCGCGATATGCATAATTATGTTCTTCACCGCATGGAAGATAATTACAGGGTTTGTAGGGGCAGAGGGCAAGAGAGAGGCTTTGATGGCTCTACTTGCTGGTGAATATGCCTTTAACTTCTGGGCTCTTGAGGTTACAGTAGGGATGGTTTTGCCACTGGTGTTATACATACTTTCGAGGGGCAAAAATATGAAGATGATATTTGCAGGCTCAGCGCTGATGATATTTGGAATCTTCTTTATGAGATACGACCTTGTAGTAGTTGGTCAGGTAGTGCCTGTTTACTACGAACTCGGGGTGGCTGAATATGAGACCTTATTGGCTTACTTCCCATCAGTCCATGAAATATTGGTAGTATTGGGGGGTATGGGTATAGTAGGCACAACCTTTCTTCTGGGTGAAAAGATTTTCAGCGCCCACAAGGTTGAAGAGCATGAACACGAACATGCTGTGCACCTTGAAGCACTTGAAACTTCAAAAACTGAAACTGTGAGATAATATAAAAATCTAAACACTAAACTTTACGCCTCTTCTGCAAGGGAGAGGCGTAAATGCGTAACCTAAGTCCTTCAGCTCCATGTGAGATGGGCTTGTTGAAGTATAAAGGGGTTTGGAGCAAAACAAGATAAATTTAGGAGATACTACAATGTTTAAAAATTTCGATATAAAAAATTTAAAACCAGAATCGCTTGATTCCATTCCTGAAATGGAAAGAAGGAAATTCCTGAAGATGGGGCTTGTTGTTGCTGGAGTCTTCGCAGGTGGCACAGTTCTTTCTCTCGTTTCTGCAGTAGATAAGAGTTTTGCTTCCGCCAAAGAGAAGTATCCGTATAAGCCTCATTACAGCATGTTGATATACCAGAACAGGTGCATAGACTGCGAGCTTTGTGTAGAGGCTTGCGCAAAGACCAATAAAGTGCCTGCTTATGGATACAGAACTACTATACTTGAACGGAAGGCACCAAAAGCAGTTGAGCAAAAGGTAGAATTCATCCCTGTCCTGTGTAATCAGTGCAACAGACCACCCTGCGTTACAGGCTGCCCTACAAAGGCAACTTACAAAGACAAGCAGCATGGCATAGTCATGATGAAATATGAAAAGTGCATCGGCTGCAAAACCTGCATGGCAGCTTGCCCTTATAACGCAAGGTATTACAATGAAGAACTCCGCTCCGTTGATAAGTGTAATTTCTGCTTCGAAACAAGACTCTCAAAAGGTTTGAAAACAACCGCCTGTGAAGAGGCTTGCCCTGCAAAGGTGAGAATATTCGGAGACCTTTCAGACCCCAACAGTGAGGTTTATAAAATGGTTCATCAAATAGAAAAGACCGTATGGGTTATGCGTCCTGAAAGCGGCGCTGCTCCGAATATCTTTTATACAAGAGGATAGATGGTGAATGGTCGATAGTGAATAGTAGAAGGAGGGATAGGTGAAGGCTTTAAAGATAGCTGTGACAATAATCGTTGTTCTAACAGGACTGTACTTTTTTGGCAATGCGGTTTTTGCCCAACAACCGGTGGATGAAGGCCTTATTATATATACAAAACCAGTTAAATCCGTAATCTTCAACCATAAAGCCCACTCTGAGGACTATGGTATAAGCTGTAATATCTGTCATGACAAGTTATTCCAGATGGAGGCTTTAAGCGTTGAGAAGAAAGCCGATTTCAATCATAAAGCCTTCAGCAAGGGCAAATATTGTGGAGCCTGCCATGACGGCAAAAAAGGCTTTGCAATGGATAAGCAATGCACAAAATGCCACATCGGCGTGAAAGGCTATAATAAACTTCAAAAACAAAATAAGAAATAAAGACGGGGAAAAGGCTGGTTAGCTGAATCAGTCTTTTCCCAGCTTTTTTGCAAATATAGTTGGCTGTCACCAAAGAATAGAGAACTGTCACTTCTTCCTTGTCATAAATTCAAAAAAACCTGAAACCAAGCTCGTAAAAATACCGCCAAGCAAAGAGCTTATCAAAACCATTATACCTATTGCTATAAAAACACAGATTATTACGATAAAGTCACTGCTCTTAAAACCACCTCCAAAGAGCAGATTAAGGTCGTTTGCAACAGCATCCGCCCATCCGCCATCTCCTGAGCCGATAGTTCCTCCCATTATTAAATCCATGCCTAAAGCAATTGCCAGCCCCAAAATCCCGCCGCCTATCGCTCCATACTTGAATGCTTTTTTCAAATAATATCCCCAAAAGACAGTGAATAGTAGTTGGTAGTTAGTAAAAATTTTTCTTTGATACCATCCACTATCGACTATCCACCGTCTTTTTTCAATCTTCTATCTTATATTTCCTGAATTTTCTGTAAAGCGTGGCGAGATCAATGCCAAGTGCTGCCGCCGTTTCTTCTTTGTTTTTATTATTCGCAAGATATGTATTGAGGAGAACCTTTCTCTCGTAATCGCTCAGGTGGGTCTTGAGAGTGGAAAGTTCTTTATGTTCCTCCTCCAACTTTAATTTATCAGGCAAATTATCCACTGTTATCATATCACCGTCAGCAAGAATTACAGCCCTCTCAATCACATTTTTAAGCTCTCTTATATTTCCGGGCCAGGAATATTCTATCATCAGATTAAGGGCTTCATTTTCTATGCCTTTAATAATTTTATTCTGCTTATCTGATAAAGTCCTGACAAAATGCCTTGCGAGCAAATCAATGTCTTCCTTACGCTCCCTCAAGGGCGGTATTCTTATTTCTATGACATTAAGCCTCCAGTATAAATCTTCTCTAAATTTACCTTCTTTTACCCTGCTGTTTATATCTGTATTTGTAGCAGACACTATCCTGATATCGACAATATTAGGTTTGGTATCCCCAAGGGCATATACCTCGCCTGTCTCGATAACCTTCAGAAGTTTTGCCTGAAGATTGAAAGGCATATCGCCTATCTCGTCTAAAAAAAATGTTCCTTGATGAGCAAGGGTTAGAAGTCCGGGTTTGTCGGCAACTGCCCCAGTAAAAGCGCCCTTTTTATAACCGAAGAGCTCGGATTCGAGGAGTCCTTCTGGTATGGCAGAACAATTAATACTGATAAAGGGGTTGTTGTGACGAGGACTGTTGTGATGAATTAATTCAGCTATGAGTCCTTTACCAGTTCCGCTTTCGCCTAAAATTAGTATATTGCTTGTAGTAGGTATCACCTTTTTAAGAGTTGCCAAAATCTCTTGCATAGCAGCGGAATTTCCTATAAACTCACCAAAAGAAACGGCTTGCTGGCTAACCTGCTGCCTTAAAGCAATATTTTCTCTCTGGAGTTTTTTCTGCTCTATGTTTTTCCGCACAGTCAAAAGAATTTCTTCGTTATAGAAAGGCTTGATGATATAATCACCTGCCCCCTTTTTCATGGCATCAACCGCTGACTCAATGGATCCGTATGCAGTCATGATTATTACGGGGGTATCAGGGGTTATTTCTTTTGCTCTTTCAAGAACCTCCATACCGTCAACTCTTCCCATTTTAAGGTCTGTTAAAATGACATCAAAGGCTTCTTTCTTAATCATCTCTAAAGCTTTTTCGCCGCTGTTTGCTGTCTTGACGTCATAATCCTGCCTTCGGAGAATAAACTCCAAAGCATTGCAAATATCCTTCTCATCATCAACAACTAATATCTTCGGTTTCGAATGCATTTATGTCTTGTTCCCCACGTCTTTAAGTGGCAGGGTTATCTTAAATAAACTGCCCTTGCCGGGTTCGCTCTCGACTGTTAATGTTCCGTTCATCTTCTTGATGATATTATAACTGACTGCCAGACCAAGACCTGTTCCTTTCGCCTTTGTCGTAAAGAAAGGATCGAATATCATATTAATGCAATCCTTCGGTATTCCTGCTCCGGTGTCTTCGAACTCCACTACTATATTGTCAGCCTCGATATAACTTCTAATCGTCAGTGTTCCGCCATCGGGCATTGCATCTATGGCATTTAATGTAAGATTAACAAAAACCTGTGACAGCTGATTATAATCCACAAGAATTTCGGGCAAAGAATCTGAGAGCTCACTTTTAAATACGATATTTTTAGCTTTTTTATCGTATTGTATCAATTTAGTAGAATATTCTATTATCTCATTTATTTGGCACGGTTTTAATTCGCCTGTCTGCATCTTCGAAAATCCGGATAGTTGTTTCAATATCTCTGATATTCTCCGAATATGAAAATATATTGTTTCAAGGCTTTCCTGTTTGAATTTATCGGCCTCCATCTCCCGCAATATTTGGACAAAAGAGAAGACAGAGGTCAACGGATTGCCTATTTCGTGGGCTATGCCTGCCGCAAGCCTGCCGATAGAAGCAAGTTTTTCAGAGTTTATTATCTGATCCTCCAGCTTTTTAATCTCGGTGACATCCTGAATCAGTCTTATATATCTGTATATCTGACCACTTTCATCCCTCACAGGTGCCGTTATCATCTGAAGAAATCTCTTTTCGTTGTCTATAGACATTATAGTCGTCTCAATGCTATCCTTTGCATATGTGCTCGATATATCGCAATCATGCCACAATTCCTCGCAATATTTACCAGCCACCTCCATATTGAACATTTCTTTTATCTTGTCATTAGCCCATAATATTTTGCCCTTCTGGTTAATAAGTATTATCCCTCCGCCTATTGCATTGAGAATTGTCGTTAACTTCTCCCTTTCTCTGATAAGCGCTGCTGTCTTGAGGGTTACGGCTTCTTCAAGCTCGGCGGCGTATTTTCGCATGCTTTCCTGCCTTATCTCGAGTTCTTTAGCCAAAATCCTTTTTTTATTTGATAGAAACAAGGCGCCAGCAACAAATATTGTAGCCAGCAGGATAGATAAAATAAGATATGAATAAATCCCCATGCTTTTTTCAGTAATATGGACAATATCGGAATAATTTGCAGAGAGGAAAACCCGCCAGGAAATCTCATCCATCCCCACCTTGGAAAATGCTATCACCTTATCAATGCCTGAAGGACCTATGACCCTGCCTTTTAAATTTTCCATGTCTTCAACAGCAATCTTCTCATAGTCAAAACTCTTATGACACTGAAGACATGTATTGTCGGCGGCATAAATATTCCTGCCAGCCATTTCGGGATGAGTCGGGTGATAAAGGAGAGTTCCTTTGTCAGTAAGAACCCATGCATTGCCCTTTCTCAAAGCCTGAAGGCGGTTGAGAAAATGTTTTGCCAAATCCGATGAACTTACAGCTAAGACAATTGCCTTATCAGAGCCGTCTATTGCCGAGAGGAAAAAAATTGTTCCCTCAGTTTCTACAAGAACAGGATTGCCGGGGGGATTTGATTTCATCTTGCTCAGCAAATGCTTTGTTGTATTTCTGAGTGAATCCATATCTCCGTCATAAAAAAATACATCGCCGCCCATACTGATTATACCCAAGTTTGTCTTTATATCTGGTTTGATTACGGGAGACCTTGATTTAAGCCACTCGATATCTCCTTGGCCTTTGATTTTCATCTTTGAGGCGATGTGCGAAATAAATGCTGTCTGCTCTTTCATATCCATAAGGTATTCCCTTAGGCTTGATGATACCGTCTCTGTGAGTATCAGTTGCTGAACATTAAAATCCTCTGCTATATCAGTCTGGAGGGAATGCTGAAAAAATATATTCAGGCTGATAAGAACAGTGGTAATCAGCAAAAGAGGTGTGATTAAGGCGAGATATCCTTTCATGTAAATATTTTAACATTTAATTTGGCTTACATGGAAAAATAGCGAGAAGTGTGTTTTTACATGCAAAGTGATTTGCTTTAAATGAATTAGTGAGAGCTAAAGTTTAATCTTTTGAGTTTTAAGGGCATGGGCAAGGATTAAACCACAGATGAAGGCTACTGCGAGATTGGACGCAAGGGTGATTCCGAGCATAGTGACGGCGACGAAAATCTCTTTTTTATCCTTTAAGTCCTGTATCATTATCGCAAGCTGAGAACCGGCAAAAAAAAGTAAAACCCCTAAGACAGCCCCGGGTAAAAGCCCGAACAATGCCATTGCGCTTTTACCGAAGAAAACTCCCAAAACCACAAAAATAGTTCCTATCATCAAGTTAGCCCCACCTGTTCTCGCGCCAAAGAAATAGTGGGCAGCAGCGCCTCCAGCCCCGTGACACATGGGGATTCCACCAAAGAAAAAGGCAAGAATGTTCGCAATTCCTTGACTGTTTGAAATAGAGCGGTAGGACATTTTTTCTGCCCTATTACCGAAAAGCTGTCTTGTCGTATCTACCTGAGCTATGCAGGCATTACCAATAGTCATGGGTATCTGGGGCAACACAACAATCGGTACAATCAATAACAAGTCGCTCCATGATGGTATTCCGTATGGCATAAAGGATGGCAAATAAAATCCCACTTGAATATCATCCGCTTTGAGAGGCTTGCCCATGAAAAGTCCGGCAAGAATGCCGCCGAAAACTACGATGACAGCGGCGGGTATTTTTCGGTTGTCGAGAAGGATAAAGGTGATTACAATCCCTATAATCCCGATTATAATGCCTACATTGATAGAGGCAACGGCCTGAACGACAAGATTTGGATCAGGCTGAATAATGAATTGAACACCCTTTATCATTAATAATATCCCCCCTGCAAGTTGCACACCCCGAACAGTGCTCGTTGGAGTGTATCTCCCTATAAGATGAATCAAGCCGGTTATGCCCAGCAGCAATGTAAAAATACCCATCCACAGACTAGCAGAAGTTATCTGTAGCGGGGTGAGTCCCATTGCTATAGCGTAAGCAGAAATTATCTTCATGGGCTGAACGGGGCAGGTAACCTTAAAATACAAACCCGAAATCAAATAGAAAACGCCTATAGGTATTAGAACATTGACGGCATTCATACCGTTTATTATTATTAGGGCTATAACCAATGGAAGCATGGTGCCCAGATCGCCTAATGCGCCGGCGAATTCAAACCTATTAAAGACGAAGGCGGGGAGAGTGGGCTTGCTTTGTTCAGTATTTAATGTAGGCTGCTCTTTCATGCAGTTAAATTATACCTTCTACAAACGATTTCTCGATAACCAGTTTTTTTAATAGGGCGATTTAATAACTTTACAAGAGATGATACAAAATTAGAGCGGCTGTTAATACAATCAAACAACCCGGGATTATTTTTTTATAAATCCCCCACATATCTGCCTTAAAATACTCTCTCGTAAGAACAAGACAGAGATGAACGGGCGAGAGCAATACTCCTATGAAACCTGCTGCAAAGGCAAGGGTCATCTCGTTCAGGAAGGCTCCACCGCTTATGCTTATAAGCAAAGGAAAGGTGCTGCTTACAAAGGCTATAGTTATCCCCGTCAGTAAGCCTGTTATAAATGGCAATATCAGCAAAATTGGCAAAAGGGGCATTCCCGAGTCAGAAAAATATTTACTCAACTGCCCAACCGCCCCCGAGTTTTCCATCGTCATTTTAAATAACATCGTGCCAATTATGAGAACAACAACTTCGATGGCAAAGCCATATTTTAAAAACCTTAAAATATCAGCACCCTTAAACTTGTAAAATACGAGCAAAGATAAAATAGTCAAAGCCAACGCATAGTGGAGTTCAACATCAAGAGCTATCACAAGAAATAAAATCAAAATCAAAGGGAAAAAGCTCCAATAGGGATGGCTCCGTTTTAGTTCCGACGATTCGGTATCCCTCTCACTCTTTTCGTTTTTAAAAAAAACCTCCCTATCAACTTTAAATTCTCCAGATATAGACCTCATGCTAAAGATAAAGCCTGTTGCAAAGATCAGAATTGTGTATATCAGATTTGCCAATATGAAAGACCTGAGTTCTATATGGCTTATGGCGGCGGCAAGCAGGATGCCTGGATAAAGAGGCAGGATGCACTCCCACGGATGCCTGAACCAATAGTTTATAAAGCCTTTCTCCTCCTGAGACATTTTAAGCCCCTTAGTGGATTCGTCAACCATGGGGGCTGAAAAATAAGCCCCACCCAAAGAAGGCAGAAGCCCTATTAGCGCCGGCATAGAAATTATCACAAACTTTTTCTTTTTAAGCAGGATACGAGCAGACGAAGTCATCAGTGCAAGAACTTGCTTTTCTCTCAAAATAATCTCCAAAACCCTTATTAATGTCAGGGCAAAGAAGAGTTTGATTGTGACTGCATCTGTCACAGTTAGCTTGATTGTTGAAATAATAGCGTCCAGGGGCATTAGATACAAGAGCGCCAAAAGTCCTGAAGCGGTCACTAATACATAACCTATATTCCACTTGAGCCGGATTAAAACAAGAATGGCTATTAAAACAGCTGAAATCTTAATCACATCGAACATTTAAAAATTATAACATGCTTAGACCTTTCTAAAAAAAGAGAATTAGTGCCCAATTGACAGACAATAATCCTTATATCTATACTTAAACAATGAAGAAAATAGCGGTCATAGACGGGCAAGGCGGTGGAATAGGCAGCCTTATAATCAAGAGATTAAAAGAGGAATTCGGTGAATCTTTTGAAATAACAGCACTGGGGACAAACTCCACAGCAACCACCTCTATGATGAAGGCAAGGGCAAACAAAGGCGCTACGGGAGAAAACGCAATTATTCTGAATGTCAAAAAAGCCGATATAATAGCAGGACCTCTAAGTATAATCCTCTCAAACGGCTTTCTTGGTGAACTTACACCTTCAATAGCTGAAGCCATTTCTTCTTCACCTGCAAAAAAATTCCTTATACCCCTCAATCAAGAAGGGGTTGAGATTATGGGGGTATTAAAAGAACCTCTGCCTCATCTGATAGATCATTTAATTGATAAAATAAAGGAGGTAAAAGATGTGTGAAGCTAATGTTTATGTAATCAGAAACGGGCAGGAAGAATTGTATCTCGAAAATGTTGATATACTCCTGCCGGAAGGAGATAAAATCTTTCTAAGAAACCTCTTTGGAGAACAGAAAACCTTTGACGGCGTTGTCAAGGAAATCTCTTTGCTTAAGCACAAGATTCTGCTCGAGGAAAAGAAGTAATTTTGTCTTTCAAATATCGTTCAACGGCGGCTGACCAGACTTCATAACCTTTGTCACTGATGTGAACACCATCATCGAGCAGCAATAAACGGTTTGCCTTGTCGTTCCGTTCTGTAAACAGGGTATAAATGTCAAGGTAATCAACACTATAAGTATTACAAATATCCTTTAGAGAGCTATTTACCGCTCGAATCAATCTGTTATCAATCCAATAAAGGGACACAGGCAGGACGCTCTGAACTACTATGGTTGCTGTATTATAAATGCCCTTCAATGTGCTTACAATGCCTTTATAAGAATCAACAATATCAAAGTCCTCCATGGCTATATTATTAATCCCGGTCATGATGAATACAAAATCTATCTCTTTCACTATGGAAACCAGGCGGGGTAGTCTCTCAAGCAATTCCTCCACTCTCTCGCCGGAAATACCCAGATTCAATACTTCGTGCTGAGGAAAACGAGCCTCCCAGTCATAAAATTCTATAAGGGAATCACCTATAAACATAAGCTTTTTCATTATGAAGTCGACCTTCTCCTTATGTAAATTATATAAATAACGAACGCTGTGCCTTCAAAGATGCCCCGATAAAAGCCTTAAATAAAGGATGGGGCTCCAGCGGTTTTGATTTGAATTCAGGGTGAAACTGACAACCCAGAAACCATGGATGGTCTTCGAGCTCTACTATTTCAACAAGTTCTCCATCAGGAGAAACCCCGCTAATGATAAATCCTTTTTGGTCGAGCATATCTCTGTAAACATTATTAAATTCATATCTATGGCGGTGTCTCTCAGATATCTCCTTATCGCGGTATGCCTCATGTGCTTTAGTTGAGTCCTTAAGAACACAGGGATAAGCGCCGAGTCTCATTGTGCCTCCCTTCTGGGAATCTTGAGTCCTTATTTCTTTTTTGCCTGTTCTATGGTTATACCAGCTTTCCATCAGATAGATTACAGGATGTTCAACTACAGGATCAAATTCCATACTGTTGGCTTTAAGACCGCATACATTGCGGCAGAACTCTATAACTGCGCATTGCATACCAAGACATATGCCAAAAAATGGAACTTTTTTCTGTCTCGCATATTTTACGGCTTCTATTTTCCCCTCAATACCTCTGCTCCCGAATCCTCCGGGCACCAAAATGCCATCAACATCTGCCAAAAGCCTTTCAGCACCCTTTGCCTCAATTTCCTCTGAATCAACCCATTGAAGCATTACCCGTGCATTATTCGCTATACCGCCATGGGAGAGTGCCTCCATAAGGCTTTTATAAGCATCCTTAAGACCAATATATTTCCCTACTATAGCTATGCGGGTTTCCTTCTCGGGGTTTTTAATTTTATTGACTACATCAGACCAAACCGACAAATCAGGTTCTCTGTTGTCGAGAGAGAGTTTGGCTTCAATAACCTTATCAAGATTTTCTGACTTATAATGAATCGGAACCTCATACACTGTCTCAACATCAACGGCTGATATAACAGCATCGATATCGGCATTGCAGTGTATTGCAATCTTGCGTTTCATATCTTTTGGTAGGGGTATTTCAGATCTGCAGAGTAAAACATCAGGCTGGATACCTATCTCCCTAAGTTCTTTAACGCTGTGCTGGGTTGGTTTGGTCTTGAGTTCTCCTGCAGTTTTTATGTAAGGAACAAGGGTTAGATGGACATACAACACATTTTCCCTGCCGACATCATATCTGAATTGCCTGATAGCCTCAAGAAACGGCAGGCTCTCGATATCCCCAACTGTGCCGCCTATTTCGACTATCAAAACGTCCGTTGAATCTGTAACGGCAGACTTTATAGCAAGTCTTATCTCATCTGTAATATGAGGAACCACCTGAACAGTATTTCCCAGATAATCCCCCCTGCGCTCCTTTGTTATAACATTGTTGTATATCTTGCCAGTGGTATAATTGTTAAATACAGTCGTCTTGCAGCTCGTAAACCTTTCATAGTGCCCCAAATCCAGATCGGTCTCACAGCCGTCGTCTGTTACATAGACCTCTCCATGTTCAAAAGGGCTCAATGTTCCAGGATCAATGTTGATATAAGGGTCGAGTTTCTGTAAGGATACCCGCAGTCCTTTTGCCTCAAGCAAAGCGCCTATGGCTGAAGCTGCTATACCTTTACCAAGCGCAGAGACAACTCCGCCAGTTATGAAGATATACTTAGACATTCCCTGACCCTTTCTAAATCCTCAGGTGTATCAATGCCGATCGTTTCATGCTTTGTAAGCGCAATTTTAATTTTAAATCCATGCTCGATCGCCCTTAACTGTTCGAGCTTTTCAATACTTTCGAGCCGCGAGACGGGAAGTTTCGCGAATTTTAACAAAAATGCCCCTGAATAAGCATATATCCCAATGTGTTTGAATAGCTCGCCAGTAAAGGGCTCCATCCCGATATTATATAAATCCTTCCACTCGTCTCTGCAATAGGGTATTGGTGACCTTGAAAAATAGAGGGCAAATCTTTCTGCATCAAAGACCACTTTAACTATATTCGCATTAATTAGTTCGTGATGACTTTCTATTTTTTTTGCGAGGGTTGCCATATTAGCCCTGCTATCATCTAAAAGCCCGACCACTGTTTCTATCATCTCGGGCATTATCATAGGCTCATCCCCTTGAACATTAACAACTATATCAGAAGGCGAGATTTCTTTGTTTATCTCGGATATTTTTAAAAAGGCTTCTGCAACTCTATCAGTCCCTGATTGATGGGTATCGGAAGTCATTACGGCGTTTCCTCCAAAGCTTTTTATAGCCTCAATTATAGCTTCGCTGTCGGTAGCCGCAAAAACCTTCTTTATGTTCTTTGCCTTTGAAGATCTTTCATATACATGCTGTATAAGGGGTTTCCCCATTAGAGACTGGAGAGGCTTTCCCGGAAAACGGGTTGAGGCGTAACGGCAGGGTATAATGACGATAGCAGACATATACGTTTTTATGATACCATAATTAGTTTTATATTTGTTCAAAGTCTATGAGCTTAAAACTCCGTGATAGGTTTTCAAAGTTCCTTAAATCAACGAAGCTAATAGAGAGGGCTGGTGAGGAATTTTTATTCGACACCTTATTCTTGATATATGAAAAATAGGAAATTTTTTGGCGTTTCTCCAAGTCTTTTACCTTTTTTTTTCTCTGGTTTGCTCCTTGTCTTGTCTTTTCCAAATATAGATTTTTATTTTCTTGCCTGGTTTGCTCTTGTCCCAGCTCTTGTCTCCCTTTATGACAAAGGTATGAAATTTGCTTTTACGGCTGGGCTCTCCCTTGGAATGGTTTATTTTTTTGGAACCACCTACTGGATTTACCACGCCCTGCATGTATATGGTTCTATACATATCACCTTAAGTATCTTCCTAGTTGTCTTGCTCTGCCTGTATTTAAGTCTTTACACCGCCATGTTTTGCCTTCTTTATAGCATCATTCTCAAAAAAACCTCCCTCCCTTCCCTTTTAATAGCCCCCTGCATATGGACATCCCTTGAATTCATTCGCTCTTATGCGCTAACAGGGTTTCCTTGGTCAAGCTTAGGGTATAGTCAGTATAAATTTCTCCCTTTAATCCAAATTGCCGATATAGTAGGCATTTATGGCGTATCTTTCTTAATAGTAGCCTTTAACGGTCTAATAGCCGATGTATTTATTACAAAAAAAATCAGGATTGATAAACCCCTTTATTCATCTCTTCATTTTATCGCAGGTTCGCTCTGCCTTCTCATAATTTTTGTTATAGTTTTGTCATATGGCTCTTTCAGACTTTATCAAGAAAGGAGTGATACGACCTTTAAAGCCGCTATTATTCAAGGCAACATAGAACAGGATAGGAAATGGGACATAGCTTATCAAAGAGAGGTTTTGGACGTCTACAAGGGATTGACCACCCAATCAATAAGCAGAGTTCCTGATATCGTTATCTGGCCCGAGACGGCACTCCCTTTTATTTTCAGAGAAGACAAACATCTTACGGAAGATCTGATATCTTTTCAAAAGGAACTTGGCTCCTATATGCTTTTTGGTAGTATTCTTATAAAGGAAAACGAGAAAACAAAGAACGCCTTAATAAAGAAAAATAGATTATCCAATAGTGCTGTTCTTCTGGATAAAAATGGCAATATTACATACATATATGATAAAATGCATTTAGTGCCTTTTGGCGAGTATGTACCTCTAAGGAACATCCTTTTCTTCATAGACAAGCTTGTTTATGGTGTTGGTGATTATTATCCCGGTGACATTTATCTCACCGCCGTTACACCATTTGGAAGCTTTGCAACTCTAATCTGTTATGAAATTATCTTCCCCGGTATGGTGAGAAAGTTTTACATGCATGGGGGCGATTTTATTGTGACGATTACAAACGATGCCTGGTTTGGAGATACCCATGGACCTCATCAGCACTTCAGTATGGCGGTCTTCCGTGCTGTTGAGAACCGAAAACCCGTTCTAAGAGCCGCAAACTCAGGTATATCCGGGTTTATAGACAGTAGCGGTAGGATAATAGAGACTTCCAAGCTTTTTGAAAGGACGTATTTATTCGGTGAGGTCGCTAAAGATAAAACCATGACTTTTTACACAAAATATGGAGATATATTCTCTTTCTTGTGCATTATTATAACGGCTGCTCTGTTTATATCTTTAAAAAAACTCTGATTTCCCCGGTAAGAATGCACAAAAGCTTATATTTTTATTGCCTGTTTTAATCTATAGAACCGATACATAAAAAGAGATTTTTTTCTCCATTTACTATCTGTGAATATGTCCTTTCGATAAAACGCTATATCAAGGGAAACAAAAGCTTAGAGAATTAAGAAGGGGGTAAAAAATTGATGTTACAAAAAGAACTTTCAGAAGAGTTGGCTGAATTAAAAAGAAGGATATACCACCTCAGAGGTTACCTTTGAGTTTGATACAAAAAAAGAGAAATTATTAAAAATTGACCAGGAACTTTCTTCGAGCTCGTCTTGGTCTAATCCTGACAGAGTAATTGATTTACAAAAACTCAAGTCTGATATTCAGGAGACTATTTTACCAATCGAAGAATGTCTCGATAAGATAGTTTATCTGAATAATTCGTTAAATATATTGGAAGAAGAGGGGGGGGAACTTTTTCAAGAAGAATTAAAACAGGAAATTAAGAAAATTAAAGATATTCTTGCTGGTATTGAATTGAAGCTTCTTTTTTCCGAAGAGACTGACAAAAATAACGCAATAGTTACTATCCACCCTGGAGCTGGGGGAGTTGAAAGTCAGGACTGGGCCCAGATGCTCATGCGAATGTATTTGAGGTGGGCGGATAAGAAGGGGTTTAAAACAGAGATTATAGATTTGCAGTTAGGTGACGAAGCTGGAATTAAAGATGTTACTTTTACTGTATTAGGTAGCTATGCCTTTGGTTACCTTAAGGCAGAAGCTGGTGTTCACAGACTTGTCAGGATATCACCATTTGATGCTAATAAAAGAAGACATACATCATTTTCAGCAGTTCTCGTTTACCCTGTCATAGAAGATAATATAAAAATCGATATTAGGGACGAAGATTTACAAATCGATACTTTTAGAGCTTCTGGAGCCGGGGGTCAACATGTAAATAAAGTATCTTCAGCTGTGAGGATTACTCACATACCAACAGGAATAGTAGTTTCGTGTCAGAGTGAGAGATCCCAATTAAGAAATAAGATGACAGCTATGAAGGTTTTAAAGTCAAGGCTATACAACATAAGTAAGGAAAAGAAGGAAAAGGAACTCGAAAGTATTGTAGGGGATAAAAAGGATATATCGTGGGGAAATCAAATAAGATCATATATTTTACAACCTTATAGCCTTGTTAAAGATCATAGAACGGGATTGGAAATAGGGAATGTAAGTTCTGTTCTTGATGGGGAAATTGATGTTTTTATTGATGCGTTTTTGAGGAAGTCTTTGTAGTTCTTCACTCTTAATTTTTAAAGTCTTTTAGTAGATAGTAATATATAATGTTGAAATGTTCAAAAGAACGGAGAATTCTTTTGAATCAGCAATTTTATTTGTAAATATATTTGATAAATATTTCTTACATAAAGGGTGTTTTTTGTTGAAAAACTTTACACTCATAACAATTGAGATTTTATTGAAACTATTTTAACGGCTGTTTTATAATTTTGCTGCTGAAAAGACAGGTTTTTTAACAATTGTTAATAAAATGTTTATAAATATCTACAAATTAATGTGAAATTAGCTTTTAAACCATTGATGATATTATAAAATATGAACCCTCAAGAAGTATGGAATAGTTTTCTCGCTGCAGTAGAAAAGAAGGTTGGCGGTAATCTTTTTGATCTGTGGTTTAAGCCTATGAAATTGATTAGCATCGATGACAATCGAGCAACTGTAGAGATACCTAACAGATTTTTCAAGGAATGGATAGAGGATTATTACCCCAATACTCTCGAAGAGATAATTGGTAATATCTGTGGGCGGCAGCTCAAGATTATTTATAACGTTAAAAATTCTGATCAGGAGGATGTCAAGCTAAGGAGCGTAGCGGCAGCTTTAGAAAATAGAAAGAATAAGCTTGCAAAAAGGGGTATTTTCTTAAACCCAAAATATACCTTTGAGAATTTTGTAGTTGGTCCTTCAAATCAATTGGCAAATGCTGCCGCAAAAAAGGTCGCAGAGAGCCCCGGTTCGACATATAATCCTTTATTTATTTACGGAGGGGTTGGATTAGGCAAGACACATCTTATTAATGCTATAGGTAATTTTATAATTGATGCAAATCCTTCTCTTTCGATTTGTTATCTCTCGTCTGAACAGTTTATAAGTGAGGTAGTATCTTCACTTAGGCATGATAAGATGACCGATTTCAAAGAGAAATACAGAAATCTCGATGTCTTGCTTATAGATGACATTCAATTTATCGCCAAAAAAACAGCAACTCAGGAGGAGTTTTTCCACACTTTTAATTCTCTTTATGAGAGACAGAGGCAAATTGTTATCTCCAGCGATAGGCCGCCGGTTGAAATATATGATATAACTGATAGACTACGGTCGAGATTCAATACGGGCTTAATTGTTGATATTCAAGTTCCTGAGGTGGAGACTAAGATGGCGATTATTTTTAAGAAGTCGAGTAAGGAACACCTGAAAATGCCTGAGGATGTAGCATATTTCATAGCCTCACGGATAAAGTCGAATATTAGAGATTTAGAAGGCTGTTTGATCAAATTGGGGGCATACTGCAATTTGACAGAAACGCCTGTAAGTCTTGATGTTGCCAAAGAGGTTCTCAAAGATCTGATAATAGATGAAGATAAACCCTTGACGGTGGAAGATGTTCAAAAGGCAGTGTGCGAATATTACGGAATAAAGCTACAGGATTTGAAATCTAAAAGGAGAACCAAAGAGTTGGTCGTGGCGCGACAGGTTGCAATGTTTCTCACAAAGCAGAACACAAAACTATCGCTTTCAGAGATCGGCAATAACTTTGGAGGCAAGGAACACGCTACGGTTATATACGCCTGCAAACAGGTCGAAGAGAGAAGGCTTAAAGAAGAAGACATAAGCAGGGCGATAGAAAACATCAGTAAGAAACTCGGAATAAATTAGAATAAGGAGTCTTTATATCTTCAAGTAGTAAACACCTTTTACCCTGTTTTATCCTGACGAATTATTGTAGAGCCGTCAAAAGTAATATTTAGGAGGGAATAATGAAGATAAAAGTGGAGAAAGACCTATTACAAAGGAAATTGGCTAATGTTCAGAGCATAGTTGAAAGGGCTGGATCAGATTTTCGCCAGATATTAAACCACTTTCTTCTTAATGCAGAGATGCAAAAATCATTTATAATGGCAACAGATCTCGAGACGGCTTACAGAGAACCGGTTGAATTGGAGATTGAAAAAGAAGGAACAATCTGTATTCCCTGCAAGAAATTCTTCGAGATTATTAGGGAAATGGAGGGCACTTTATCTCTTGAAACCATTGAAGACAAATGGTTAAAGGTTACATGCCATAAAAGCAATATAAGGCTTGCTTGTCTGCCTGCAGAAAACTTTCCAAAATGGCCTGATTTACATGGAGAAATAGAGATCTATCTGACTGTTTCGCTTCTCGATCAGATAATAGAGAGGTCTCTCTATGCTGCAAAAGAAGCGGAGATGAGATTTTTTATCAACGGATTGCTTTTTAAGATAATGCCTGATAATACACTCATTGTTGTTGGCACAGATACACACCGTCTGGCTCTTGTCAGTAGTCCTCTGGAGATAAAAGATGAAGCCATACTCAAAGAACCAAAGGACATTTTGATATCCAAGAGAGCTATCACAGAAATTAAAAAAATTTTGAGCGATACCTCAGACATGGTAAATATAACCATAGGGAAAAATCATGTATTATTTAAAGTTAATGAGGTGGATCTCCTGACAAGACAGGTGGAAGGAACCTTCCCCGACTATACACGGGCGATACCAGAATCCTTTGAGAAAAATCTTATTGTTGATAGAAATGCCTTTATTAAAACCTTAAGAAAGGTTTCGGTTATAAGCAAGGAAAGGGGCTATATAGTTAAATTTGACATCAGTAAAAATCTTCTGACACTCACAGCAACCGATCCTGATTATGGTGAAGCGGTGGATGAGATAGAGACTGATTATAATGCAGAGCCCTTTAGCATAGCGTTCAATGCGAGATATCTTTTAGAGGCAGCTAACGCAATGGCTACTGAGAGAGTAGTAATGAGGTTTCTCGATGCCCTGAAACCTGTATTGATGCAGCCGGAAGGGTTGGATGATTATAAATGTGTGATAATGCCTTTAAGGTCTTAAGAGGTTGTAATTATAAGTAACTTTTATTTTAAGGTGAGAAGAAGATGCACGAGTTTGAAAATGAAATAAAAGGTGTCGCGCAAACAACAGCATTCGAAAACGGCGATTATGGCGCAGAAGAAATAAAGATTTTAAAGGGGCTTGACGGCGTCAGAAAAAGGCCTGCTATGTATATAGGCTCCACAAGCATAGAAGGTTTGCACCACCTTGTTTATGAAGTCGTTGACAATAGCGTAGATGAAGCCCTTGCTGGCTATTGCAACAGTATAGAAGTGATTTTACACCATGATAATAGCTGCTCAGTCATAGACAATGGCAGGGGTATCCCTGTTCAACCCCACCCTGGAGATCCCGAAGGAAGAACGGCAGCGGAAATCGCTCTTACAGAACTACACGCAGGAGGCAAGTTCGAGTCGAAAGCTTACAAGATTTCGGGTGGTTTGCACGGTGTTGGGGTTTCGGTTGTTAATGCCTTATCTGAGTGGCTTGAGATGGAAATAAAACAGAATAACCTCGTTTATCACCAGAGGTTCGAGCAGGGGCGTCCAGTCTCAAGCCTCGTCGTTACTGGCAGGACTAAAGGCAGAGGAACGAAGATTATTTTCAAGCCAGATGCAACCATTTTTGAGACCCTTGAATATAGCTATGAGGTCCTTGCCCAAAGGTTAAGGGAGTTAGCATTTCTGAATAAAGGACTTCAGATTAGCATAACCGACGAAAGGACTGGCAAGGCAGAAACTTTCTATTATAAAGGAGGCATAGTTTCCTTTGTTGAACATTTAAATAAAAATAAAGTCTCCATTCATCCCAAACCAATTTACATGAACGGTGAGAAAGAAGGGGTTTCCGTTGAGATTGCCCTTCAATATAACGACGGATATGCGGAAAATATATATACCTTTGCCAACAACATAAACACCAAAGAGGGTGGAACACACCTTGTAGGTTTTAAATCTTCTTTGACCCGGATTGCCAACAACTATGCCATTTCTTCTGGTTTATTAAAAGAGGGCAAGGAAAGCCTTTCTGGGGAGGATATAAGAGAAGGGCTGGCGGCTGTAATAAGCGCTAAACTTCCCAATCCGCAGTTCGAGGGGCAGACCAAGATGAAGCTTGGAAATAGTGAGGTTAAGGGTATAGTTGAGTCGATATCAAATGAGGCTCTTTCTACATATTTTGAGGAGAATCCCTCAGTTGCAAGAAAAATTATAGAAAAGGCGATACAGGCTGCAAGGGCAAGGGATGCTGCCAGAAAGGCGAGGGAACTTACGAGAAAGAAAGGAGCCCTTGAGGATACAGGACTTCCCGGAAAGCTCGCTGATTGCACGGAAAAGGAACCAGATAAAGCAGAACTTTTTATCGTTGAGGGTGATTCCGCAGGGGGCTCAGCAAAACAAGGGAGGAACAGGCTTTTTCAGGCAATTTTGCCCCTCAGGGGGAAGATTTTAAATGTGGAAAAGGCGCGCTTTGACAAGATGCTTACTTCTGAAGAGATCAAAATTCTGATTACAGCCCTTGGAGCAGGGATAGGAGGCGAGGAATTCGACATTACTAAATGCCGTTATCACAAGATAATCATCATGACTGATGCGGATGTTGACGGGGCGCACATTAGAACCTTACTTCTTACCTTCTTTTACAGACAGATGGTAAAACTCATCGAGAGTGGATATCTTTACATAGCCCAACCACCTCTTTTCAGAGTTAAAAAGGGCAGGACGGATAAGTATGTGCAAAACGAGAGTGAACTAGTCAAGATGCTTTTTGAACTTGCTGCTGAGGAAATTGAAATAACAACGCCTGCTGGGCAATTGGGCGGGAGAAAGCTCATACCATATTTAAAGAAGGCTTATGACTATGAAAACCTGATGAACTGGTTCAGAAAAAGCCGAAGAGATCCTTTCATAATTAATTTTTTGCTTAAAAAGGGCATACAAAAAATCGATTTAAAAAACGAGGATTCTTTACGGTCCATAATAGGGGAGATAAAAGATACAGCAAGGGATATAAAACACGAAGAGATAGTCTTTGATGAAGAGAGAGAGTCTTATTCAGTTATTCTCAAAAGCAGTAATTATAAAGTTAATCTCTCGGTACCGTTCATTCAGTCTCCCGAATTCAAAGAGGCAGCGGCTTTACATAGAGAAATAACAGAGATATTCGGCAGCGCACCTTACGGGATTAATATAAAGGGAGAAAGACAGGAAGTGTCGTCCATAGAAGAGCTTATTCAGAAGGCAACAGAGATAGCTAAAAAAGGACTTACAATTCAGAGATACAAAGGACTGGGAGAGATGAATCCAACTCAGCTTTGGGAAACCACGATGGATCCAGCAAAAAGAACCCTTAAGCAGGTTACTATTGAAGACTCCATAAGGGCAGACGAGATATTTACAGTTCTAATGGGCGATCAGGTTGAACCACGGAAAGACTTCATACAAAAACATGCCCTTGAGGCTAGGAATATAGATATTTAGAAGAGTTGTGTTGCTCTCAATGTTTTGATCCCCCAAACTAAAAACCATGCATAAACGAACAGACCCGTTTGAGTTTATCTATTTTTTAGGGTATTCAATCGTCAAAAAATATAAGCTCTCAAAACAAAAAAGGCTTCCGAGCAAGGTTGTAAGTATCGGCAATATTACGACAGGAGGAACTGGCAAGACCCCAGCGGTGATTGCTTTTGCACAGGAAGTCAGAAAAAGGGGGCTTTCGCCTGTCATATTAACAAGAGGCTATAAAGGCAAGGCAAAAACCCCCATGTTGGTGAACTTCCCAAAGAATTATCAACAAACATTGGATGAAGAAAAGGACAAGGCATTCTTATCAGCCGACATGCTTGGCGATGAAGCTTTCATGATGTCTAAGAAGCTGAGAGATGTCCCTCTGGTAAAATCTCCGGATAGATATCTCGGGGGACAACTCGCTCTTGAGAGGCTGAAAGGTCTCGTTCCAGAAAATAAAATAGTTTTCATTCTTGATGACGGCTTTCAGCACTGGTCTCTTTATAGGGATATTGATATTGTGCTTGTGGATGGTACCAATCCTTTTGGCAACCGCAAATTGCTGCCCTTTGGGACCTTAAGGGAACAGCCATATGAGCTAAAGAGAGCAGATTTTCTGGTAATCACCAAAAAAAGAAATGAGGAGCTTAATAGTAAATTCAAGTTGATTAACCCTAAAGCCCCTGTCTACTTCGCAGAATACAAGGTTAGCGATATCAGATACCCCGACGGCAGGAGTATCTCGCCAGAGGAAGTGCAAAACAAGAGATTTTTTGCCTTTTGTGGAATAGCTCAACCGCTGTCATTCAGGGAAATCATCTCGTCTCTTAAGATTAATGTCTGTGGATGGGAGGAATTTCCAGACCACTACAATTATCGGGAAAAAGATATTTTGAGGGTTAAAAAAATTGCAGATAAGCTTAATTGTGATTTTCTTATCACTACCGAGAAGGATATCGTAAAAATCAGGGAATATAAAAATCTGCCCAATCTGTTATATGTGGATATTGAATTTTCCCCTGAAGCCAACTTCTACGAAGAGGTTTTTAAAAAGACACTCCGGGACTGTTAATTCTATCGCCGAAATTAGACTTCCCTAATGCCAGGTTGAAGAAGTTAGCAGGGGAGAAAAAATAGACCTCTACTAGCTAAATTAATCAATTCTTAGGTTATCTTTGAGAAATCAGCAATACGCATAATGAGAGTTTGAATCTCTTTTATGATGGCAAGACGATTCATTCTTATTTCTTCACTTTTGTCCATAACCAGGACCTTTTCGAAAAAGTTGTTTATTGAATCTCGGAGGATCTTTATGGTCTTGAGTGCATTAATATAGTTGAAGATTTCTAACTGATAATTAATCTCGTCACGGACACTCTCAAAATCCTTATAAAGCAGCCTCTCTTCTTCCTGCACGAACAGGTCTTTTTTGACAGGGGCGGGAACGAATTTTGGGGCTATATTGTTAATTCTCTTAATTGAAAGTAATAATGAATTGAAATCAGGGTCGTCTTTGAAGTTAATCAGTGCCTTTATCCTCTCTTTTATTCTATGGAGGGGGGTTGTCCACACAAAAGGCATTACCGCTGCTACGGTATCCGCAGGATATCCCTGAGATTGAAGAATATAATCTATTCTCTGCTCAAAAAATGTTGAAAGGGAATTCATAAGTTCGCTTTTTTCCTTAATCTCATAGGGCTTTAAGGCGATATCTAACATATTTTCGAGACTTAAATCATAACCTTTTTCTATGGCGATCAGGATAATTCCGTGTGACTGCCTTCTAAGAGCAAAAGGGTCTTCAGAACCTGTTGGAGATAAGCCCAGCGTAAAGAAAGAAGCAATATTATCGAGTTTATCTGAAAGGCTTACGATCGCTCCTATATCTGTCACCGGCAGCAAATCGCCCGTATGTGAAGGAAGATACTGCTCACGCAAAGCCTTGGAGACAGATTCGTTATAGCCTTCTTTTGATGCATAATAGCTGCCTATAATGCCCTGTAGTTCGGGAAACTCTCTCACTACACCAGTTATGAGGTCAGTCTTTGACAAAAGCGCAGCAGTATTGACATCGTCTATCCTTTCAGGACAACAGTGGGTGCATATGGAGCTGGCTATAGATGCTATCCTTTGAGTCTTGTCGTAAAGGCTTCCGAGCCTGTCATGATAAACTACGTTTTTAAGTGCTTCAACCCTGTTTTTTAAAGGAGTTTTTGAATCTTCTTCAAAATAAAAACGAGCATCCTCAAATCTTGCTCTGATAACCCTTTCAGCACCCTTTCTGACGGTATCAGCGTTGGCGCTCCTTGTATTGCTTATGATAATAAAATTGTTGATAAGCCTTTTAAGGGAATCCTCCAGAGCAAAATACTTCTGATGTCCTTTCATGACGGTAACCAATAGTTCGTGTGGAAGAACAAGATGTTCAGGAGAAAAAGTCCCCAAAACAGGCACAGGATACTCTACCAAAAAAGCAACATGTTCAAGCAGGTCTTCATCCCAGATTACTTGTCCACTTACTTCAGCAGCCAATTTGTTAGCGCCTTCTATTATTAGTTTTTTTCGCTCTTCGTGATTGACTATGACATAGTTATTTTTGAGAAGGTGTATATATGATTTAGGGTCTTTTATCTCAAATGACGCAGGAGAGAGGAACCTGTGTCCCCTTGTCATTACATTGCTCGCTATACCCTCTATCTCAAAACTTACCTTCTCGTTATTATAAATTGCGAGAATCCAGTGGATAGGTCTGACAAACCTAAGGTCGCCATCTCCCCATCTCATATTTTTAGGAAAGTTAAGAGTAAGAATAATCTTTTTCAGCACTTCCGGCAGAACATCTGACGCATCTTTGGCTTCTTCTTTAATAACGGCTACTATATATGTCCCTTTACCCTTCTCTTTTCTTTGTAATTCGTCGATGGATATCCCATGGGCTTTTGCAAATGCTTCAGCCGCTTTTGTTGGATTGCCCTCTTGATCAAATGCTGCATTGACAGGGGGCCCCCATATTTCTTTTTCTAAGGCTACCTGTCTTTTTTCGATTTCTACTATAAGAACAAGTCTTCTTGGAGTAGCGTAAGTTTTAATCTCACCATGAGGCAACCTGTTATCTCTGAAAACATTCTCTGCAATAGACTTCAAATTGTTTAATGCATTGGTAAGAAAACGGGCAGGAATTTCTTCCGTGCCAAGCTCCATCAAGAGTGTGCCTGTGTTGTCTGAAATTATCTCTTTGTTATTATTCATTAAGTTACCTCTGTAGTAATGGGAAGCCCATTTTCTCTCTCTGTCTTAAGAAGGCTTCTGCACAAAGCCTTGCAAGAGCCCTGACCCTTGCAATATAACCTGTTCTTTCTGTGACGGATAAGACACCCCGTGCATCAAGCAGATTAAAGAAATGTGAACTCTTCAGACAGTATTCATAAGCCGGTAAGACCAAACCCAACTCATTCATTCTTTTAGACTCTTTCTCACAAGATTCAAACTGGGTAATAAGCAGTTCAGGGGTTGAGTAATCAAAATTGAATTTAGAGAATTCTATCTCCCCCTGCTTATGTATTTCCCCATATTTAATGCCCTTACACCACTTTATCTCGAATACATTTTCAATTTCCTGTAAATACATGGCTATTCTTTCGAGTCCATATGTAATTTCCAGAGAAACAGGTTTCAAATCAATACCCCCTACCTGTTGAAAATATGTAAATTGGGTTATTTCCATGCCATCCAGCCATACTTCCCATCCGAGCCCCCAGGCGCCTAAAGTTGGGGATTCCCAGTCATCTTCCACGAAACGGATATCGTGTTTTGTCGCTTCTATACCGATATAGGCAAGGCTTTCAAGATATAAATCCTGACTTTCCAGTGGAGATGGTTTTATAATAACCTGATATTGGTAATAATGCTGGAGTCTGTTGGGGTTTTCACCATACCTGCCGTCAGTCGGCCTTCTGCTTGGCTGGACATATGCTGTTTTCCAGGGTTCAGGGCCAATTACCCTAAAAAAGGTCGCTGTATGAAAGGTCCCCGCTCCCACTTCTATATCATAAGGTTGCAGAAGGATACAACCCTTCTTTGCCCAAAACTCATTCAGTTTCATGATCAAATCCTGAAAATACATATGCCCCTCTTAACAGTCTTTATTTATACAACTAAGTGTAATGGAAATTTATGCCCTCAACCCCCATAGCTTTAAAAGTAATTTAGGCAGGCAGAACATGGTTCTGCATAGATAGACAAACTTCCCATATTCTTCAGCGAAACATTAACAAAACCCAGGTTTATAGCCGCCTCCCCGTGATAAATAGATCGCGATCAAAGCATAAAGCTAATAGAAAACGCTTTGAGGGATTCACATAAAAGATATAAATGTTAAAGGAAAAGCAAATCCTTTGTCAATTGCCCCTTTCTATCCCAAAAATAGCGATAGAAAATCATCATTGCGACTTAGAGCGAAGCGATAGAGAAGCAATCGTAGTTTTTAAAAGATAAGATTGCCACCGACCCTTTGGGTTCTCGCGATGACTGATAAATCAACCGTTTAGTGATTCTATCGATATTTTTTTAGGAAATATACTCATTATTGAAAACAAACTCTTCTTTCTGTTAACCTTTCAGAATGCACCCCGTTTTATTCAAGATAGGTCCTCTGGAAATAAGGTTTTACGGTTTAATGTATTTGCTCGCAATACTTTTGAGCATTTACCTTATAAGAAAGGATGCTCAAAGGAAAGGCATTCCTTTAACCAAAGACGACATAATTAATCTTGTTTTTGTAGCTGTCCTTGCTGGTCTTATAGGCGCAAGGGCATATTATGTTATTTTCAACTGGGAATATTATGGCGCCAATTTAAAAGAAATTCCAGCTATCTGGCGGGGTGGATTAGCAAGTCATGGAGGTTTCATAGCTGGATTCATTGCAGTATTAATTGCCTTAAGGCGCTATAAAATCCCTGTTTTGAAATTCGGGGATTCTGTTGTTCCCCTGGTGATACTCGGTGAGGCCTTTGTAAGATTCGGGAATTTTATGAACGGAGAGGCTCACGGAATGCCTACGAATTTGCCATGGGGGATAGTCTTTCCGAGAGGAAGTCCTGCCGGAGATGAATTTCCCAATATACCCGTTCACCCTACAATGCTGTATCAGCTTTTTTACAATCTTGCAGTTTTTTTAATTGTATGGTTTGGGCTGAGGACAAGGCATTTCAGGGACGGCTTTATCATTGCCGTAACTGTAATACTATACTCAATCGGTAGGTTTTTCATAGAAGGCATGAGGGCAGACAGCCTCTATATTGGCGGTTTGAGAACTGCTCAGGTAATGAGTATTCTGCTCACGTTGGCTATGGGCTATTTGATAATTGCAAAACAACTCTGGAGAGGCGGAAGATGAGTCTTGAAGCTCCTAAGAGATTTCTTTTCTCAACGGCAGAGGCTGCCATTAAGAAACCCGGAAGAAAAGACATTGCCCTGATATATTCTGAAACCCCTTGCGTCATGGCGGGTATGTTTACCACAAATAAGATAAAAGCAGCGCCTGTCAGGCTGGATATGCAAAGGATAAAGAGAGGCATTGGGCGTGCTGTCATTGTCAACAGCGGCAATGCAAATGCCTGCACCGGCAGCCAGGGCATGGATGATGCGTTTGAGATGAGCGAGACCATTGGGAATCTTCTTAAGGTGAGTAAAGAGCATATATTTATCTGCTCAACGGGGGTTATTGGCACACCGATGCCTATGGATAGAATCCGCCCGAAACTACCTCTGTTGGTTAAAAATCTTGGCAAATCATCGCTTGGCGATGTTGCTTCTGCAATTATGACCACTGACACTTTCCCCAAGATTGCTTATAGAAAGATAACATGTGGGGAAAAAGAGATTGTTATTTCTGCTATATGTAAAGGCGCCGGAATGATATCCCCGAATATGGCAACAATGCTTTGTTTCATCATCACAGATGCTAATATTGAGAGAGCCGCCCTCGATGCTTCTTTAAGGTCTGGAGTCTCCAAGTCCTTTAACAGGATAACTATCGACGGCGATATGTCAACGAACGATACTGTTCTTATTATGGCTAATGGGACGGCCGGCAATAACATTATAAAAAAGGGAACAAAAGATTACAGAATATTTTCAGAAGCCCTTTCAGATATTACTTTTGAATTGAGCAGGCTTATTGTTAAGGATGCTGAAGGGGCGAGTAAGCTGGTCGAGATAGAGATAATCAATGCAAAAAGCTCCTCTGACGCCCTTAAGGCTGCTTTTGCTATAGCCAATTCGCTGCTCGTAAAAACGGCTATTTATGGCAATGACGCTAATTGGGGGAGGTTAATGGCAGCCCTAGGATATTCAGGGGCAATGATAAAAGAGGAGTTTGTGGATATTTATCTCAATGACCTCAAAGTAGCCCAAGGCGGCATAACAACAGGCAGTGACATGGAGGCTAATGAAAAATTAAGAGACAGGGAAATAAAGATATTAATTGATTTAAATATTGGCAGAGGCTCAGCAAGGGTATTAACCTGTGATCTCACTGAAGATTATGTAAGGATAAATGCTGAATATAGAACTTAAAAACAGTAGAGGACAGATTATGAAAATATTTGATGTCAAAAATATGGCTGTTGATGCGAAATTCGGGGAGTATATCGTTGGCTATGAGGAGACAGGCAGCCATGCCTGTTATTTGATTTATGGGATTTTGAAGCCGGGCGAAAAAGACAGGCTCGTTAAGCCGGGCAAGGGGCATGAGGAAATACTCCTTGCTATGCAGGGAGATTTGGAGGTCTTCGGCAATTACACTGGAAGGCTGAAAGAAGGCTATGCAATACATATAGTAGGTGATAATGAATGCATTCTGGCAAATGCCGGCAGTAAGGATGCTGTTTATATAATATGCGGGGGTCATTCAGCAGGCGGACATCATTAATGGTGGATAGTGAATAGTATCGCGAGAGAAGCCGAAACTACAAGTGAGTTTGTTAGCATATTGACTGGAAGCTTATAAATACTTGCGGCAAAGTCCGAAAAATAGAGATAAAACGGTGAACCCTTTTATTTATCCATCATTGCGAGCCACCAAGAGGGTGCGGAGCAATCCCTTACAAAAAAGACGCGATTGCTTTCCCTTCGATAAGCTCAGGACAGGCTCTTTCGCTTCGCTCTGGGTCGCCATGACAGTTTTCTATGTCTATTTTTCGGTCGCTTGCAATTCATTTATTTTTTAGAGATAAATCGTGTATCATTATGAAATTTGTTTCTTATGTAATTCAGCAAATTAAAATAAACGGAGGGATTTTATGGAAGTTGTAAAGGCTCTTGAAGAAAAGGTTTCCTTTGTTGTAGAAAAGGTCAAGGCACTTAGGGAAGAAAAGGCAAATCTCGAGAACAGGGTGAGCCAGCTTGAAGATACCGTAAGGATGAAAGAAAGGGAGATAGAACAATTAAAAGATGAGAAGGCGGCGGTTAAGGGTCAGATAGAGGAACTTTTAAAAGAACTCGATTCTATGGAATTAAGGTAATGCAGGGATGGGCAGTGTTGATGTATATATTTTAGGGCAGAAATATGTTGTCAAAGGCGAGGAGTCGCCTCAGTATATTGAACAGTTAGCCAGTTTTGTGGATGCCAAACTCAAGGAAGTCTGTTCTGCCACGCCGAATATTACTCCTCTAAAAGCCGCCATACTGACCTCATTAAATATAGCAGATGAACTGCATAAACTTAAAAATGAATATAATTCTGTCACTGCCAATATCAAAAATATTGATAACAAAACTGATGCTATTTTAGAGCTTTTCGACTCATGATCTTTTTGGCTATTAAAGCTCCATTTGAATGAATCGTTTAGTGTGGCAGAAAGGATAACCGGGAATGCATGAAATAACTATTTCCATAGGCAGCTTCACGCTCAGGGCTCAACTATTTGATACCGCCTGCTCAAGGGCAATAGCTGCTAAACTTCCTATTGAAGCCGTTCCTGAGGAATGGGGTGATGAATTTTATTTTGAGATTCCTGTGACCTTCCCCCTCGATGAAACATCAACAACCTCTGTCAAAGTTGGTGATATCGGTTATTGGCCCCCAGGCAGGGCGCTTGCTATCTTTTTTGGCCCCACACCTATGAGCAAAGACTATAACCCTGTTCCCGCAAGCGAGGTGAATCTCGTGGGTAAAATTGTTGACGATGCAACAGTCTTGAGAAAGGCAAAGGGGTCAAAAAAAATTTTAATTGAGGCTGGGCGATAGTCTCAAAATCTCAATAGTTTTAATTTAAGTTAAGGAAGCAATAATACCATGAAAATTCAATGGGAGATTACAAATGCTTGATTCAAGATTTGTGAGAGATAATATTGATTTGCTTAAAGAAGCCCTTGTAAAAAGGGGTTATGACGCCGACCTGTCAGATTTTATAAATCTTGAAAAAGAAAGACTCGAGCTGCTCAGAGAATCTGAAGAACTCAGAAATAAAAGGAATGTTGTCTCTGAAGAAATAGCAAAAATGAAGCGACAGAAGCTCGATGCGCAGCCTTTAATAGCAGAGATGAAAATTGTCTCTGACAGGATAAAGAGTCTGGAAGAAAGCCTCATAAAAATCGAAGAGAAGAACTTTTTTTTCCTTCTTAATCTGCCTAATATCCCTCATCATACGGTTCCTCAAGGAAAAGACGAGACTGAAAATAAAGAGATAATGAGGTGGGGCGAGATCAGAGAGTTTGATTTTACTCCATTGAACCACTGGGACATCGGAGAGACTCTCGATATAATAGATTTTGAAAGGGGTGGCAAGATTGCAGGTTCAAGATTTTCAGTCCTGAAGGGGCAGGGTGCGAGACTCGAAAGGGCGCTCATTAATTTCATGCTCGACCTTAATACATCTAAGGGATACAGGGAAATATTTCCGCCGCTTATGGTCAACAGAGATACCATGACAGGCACAGGGCAACTGCCTAAATTCGAGGCTGAGCTTTTCAGGATTGCCGATCCCGAATACTTTTTAATCCCCACCGCTGAGGTGCCTGTGACGAATCTTCACAGGCAAGAGATTTTGAGAGAAAATCAGTTGCCCATTTACTATACAGCATATACACCCTGTTTCAGGAGAGAAGCGGGCTCTTATGGCAAGGATGTAAGAGGGCTTATACGGCAACATCAGTTTAATAAGGTGGAACTTGTTAAGTTTACTAAGCCTGAAAATTCTTACGATGAACTCGAAAAGCTCACCGCAGATGCCGAAGACATCCTTCAAAGACTCAAATTGCCATACAGAAAGATTGTTCTCTGCACAGGAGATATGGGCTTTTCATCTGCAAAGACATACGATCTGGAGGTCTGGCTCCCGGGCCAGCAAAGATACAGGGAAATTTCATCCTGCTCAAATTTTGAGGACTTTCAATCCAGAAGGGCTAATATCAGATTCAAAAGAGAGGGCAAAAAAGGAACTGAATTTGTCCACACCCTTAATGGTTCTGGGCTCGCCTTAGGAAGGACTCTCGTGGCTGTCCTTGAAAACTATCAACAAAAAGACGGAACAGTTCTTGTGCCAGAAGTCTTGATACCATATATGAACGCCGACATAATCAAATGATAAAAGCAGGTTTTTACCAGACAAATCCCGTTTTTGGCGACAAAGACCATAATATTAATAAAACACTCACCACCATTAAATCAATCGAAGCCGACCTTATTGTCCTCCCCGAATTTTTTGCCACAGGATATCAGTTTGCCTCAATGGATGAAGTTGAAGCATTGTCAGAGCCAATACCTGATGGGGAGACGACGCGTGAAATTATAAAGTTATCGGCAGAAAAAAAGGTGTTTATCGTTGCAGGCATTCCTGAAAAAAAAGGTGACAAGTATTACAATTCAGCTATTTTTACAGGACCTACTGGTTTAATCGGTTTATACCGCAAGACACATCTTTTTTTTGAGGAAAAGCTATTTTTCAGTCCCGGAGACACGGGTCTTAAGGTCTGGGATACAGAAATCGGCAAGGTCGGCATAATGATTTGTTTTGACTGGTTCTTCCCCGAATCTGTGAGAACATTAGCCCTAAAAGGCGCTGAATTGATTGTCCATCCATCAAATCTCATACTTCCTTACTGTCCCCATGTTATGCCATACAGATGCCTTGAAAATAGGGTTTTTGCGATTACAGCCAACAGAATTGGTTTTGAAAGCAGGAAAAGCGGCCAGACACTAAGATTTATAGGCATGAGCCAGATTGTTTCCCCACTGGGTGAGATTTTAGCAAGGGCATCTGATGATCAGGAGGAGTTAATCACGGTTGAAATAAATCCAGAATTAGCACGAAATAAGTCAATAAATCCTTACAATGACCTATTTAAAGACAGAAGACCAGAGATATATGTTATCTAATATTTAAATAAACAAATATCTAAATGCAGGATGAAATACTCGAGATAGTCGATATAGAAGGCAAAACCATAAGTATAGCGCCGCGCCTTCAGCTTCATAGCCAGACATATCTTTTACACAAGGTTGTCCATGTCCTTGTCTTTAATACTGAAGGAGAGCTCTTGCTGCAGAAGCGCTCTAAAAATAAAGACATCTTCCCCGGCAAATGGGATACCTCGGTAGGCGGACATGTTCTGCCTGGTGAAAATATTTTAGATGCTGCCAAAAGAGAGACTAAAGAAGAACTTGGATTCATACCTGAAGAACTCCACTTTTTATATTCCCATATCTTTTCAGGAAGCCTTGAGAGGGAATTTGTTTATACATTCTCAACAACCTTGAAAGAGAATTGCGAGTTTAACAAAGAAGAGATAGACGAGATTAGATTCTGGAAGTTTGAAGAGATGCAAAGTCTTATAGGCAGCGGCGTTTTCACTGAGAATTTAGAATCTGAGCTTCAACAATATTTGAAAAGATTTGAATGACCAATGGAAAAACATGCCCCCTGCAGGAGTCGAACCTGCGGCACCAGGTTTAGGAAACCTGTGCTCTATCCTACTGAGCTAAGGGGGCTCGAGCTTAAAGACTATTATATCATAGAACATCTCAGAAACTAAAAGGCAACAATAACCCTAAATCGGCGATAGAAAAAACATTGGAAACAACTAATTTGACAAGAGGAATAGATTTGAGCGGCTTGCACCATCGTAGTGAGGGGTGATGGCGATCTCGGAGGAAGGCAAGGACGCCTTCCGAGAAGGAGCGAAAAACCGTTCCCGTTGTGAGAAAAAGGCTCTATCTCTATTTTTGGGAATAACAATGAAACTATAAATAAATCGACTGAAGGTTTGTTGAAATCTCATAAAAAGCGATTTAGCTACAGTCATTTGTATCAATAGTGGATAACTATATTTTAAGGGATTTTATTAATTTTAAAAAAGGAAGGCTTTTTTTATAAACTATTTGTCTTATGATTTCCGTTGTAATTCTAACAAAAAATCCAGGTAGAAGAATTGAGGAAGTGCTCACTTCAGTTTTTATGCAAAAAGTTGATGATAAAATTGAAGTGATTGTGATTGATTCGGGATCGACGGACAACTCTCTCGACATTGTAAATAAATTTGATGTGCGGTTAATCAGGATTAATCCCAAAGATTTTGGGCATGGCAGAACGAGAAACTATGCAGTGAATTTATGTAAGGGTAATTATATTGTGATGCTCGTGCAGGATGCTATACCTGTTGATGAGAATTGGCTTTCGGAGCTTGTTGACCCTCTAAAAAAGAGTGCGAATATCGCTGGGGTGTATAGCAGGCAAATTCCCCATAAAGAGGCAAAAATTATGGAAAAATCATTTTTATCCTATAAATACCCTGATAAAGAGGCAACAAGAAATAAGAAAAATATTCTAAATATTAAGGATGTCTTTTTCTCGAACGTCAGTTCTTCCATGAGAAAGGATTTATTGATGGCTTTTAAATTTGATGAAAACCTTATCATGAGCGAAGATCAGCAATGGGCTAAAACCGTAATTGAAAATGGCTACAATGTTTTTTATAACCCGAAATCTGTTGTATATCATTCCCATAACTATTCATTAACAACTGTTTTTAAACGTTTCTTTGATTCAGGGGTTGCCTTGAAGAATTTGGGGCTTATAAACACCGGAAACTATAAGGATGGTTTGGCTTATTTGTGTTATGAAATGAGATATTGTTTGAAGACTTCGGGGGCTGTTAACTTTTCTGTATATCTCCCATATCTTACATTGTATGAATTAATGAGGATTTCGGGTTTTGTTTTGGGACAGAATTATAAAAAGTTGCCAAGGTTTCTATTGAAGAAATTTTCTTTTCATAAATATTATTGGGATTAGACCGAGAATAATAGGCTACTTGAGTTTAAATAGTAACGACTTTATTAAAATAAAATGTTTTGGATTAGCATTTAGGGTTTTATAAAATTTCACAGGTTTCCAAAATAATATTCAAGCAGGGATATGACACGATTTCTTTGTCTAAGAACTACCTTCTCACATATGTAAGCCTTTGAGAAACTTCCTATTAGTTTTGTTGATTTTGTATAACTTTTTGGTTCTATCGCCGATTTCGAAACTTAGAAGTGACTTGACACTATCCCTCAAAATAGGTTATTTTTTGGTAACTTGGGCGATTAGCTCAGTGGGAGAGCGCTTCCTTCACACGGAAGAGGTCGCAGGTTCAATCCCTGCATCGCCTACTTTATTTTGGATAAAATCACCAGTTTGCTATTAAAAGGTTTATATGGCAACCTTTTGCAGTTAGAATTTTTAGCTGATATTACTTAAACTGTAATTAAACAAAATAAGGAGAACACTTAAATGAAAAAGGCTTTTTGTATTTACCTTTGTTTAAGCCTTGCGCTTTTTATTGCTTTTCCAGCGTATTCCCAGACAAAAGATGCTGACAAGTCTCTTTTTGAGAAAAAATGCAGTATCTGCCATAGTATTGATAGGCCTAAATCCAAGAAAAAGACCGAAGATGAATGGAAGAAAACAGTCATGAGAATGAAAAATGTTAATGGCGCCGCTATAACAGATGAAGAGGCTAAAAAAATTATTGATTATCTCTCTAAAACCTTACCTAAATAATTGCCGTGATTTCGATTAAGATTTTAGTGGCTTTAATGATACTTTTTTTCTCTTTTGTTTCTCTTTTTACTATCCTTGAGATATTTGGAAGGGAAGATAGAAGGCTTAGCATTGACAGATTGAAGTCTTTTCATAAGATTTCTGGGAGGATGCTTTTTGTTTTAATTATTGTCAATTTGCTTTTAGGTATTTATATGCTAACAAAGTTAGCTACTGAGGGAATTAATTTTTCAGCCTTTGGAGTGATACACGCTATTTTAGCAACCGTAATTTTAATAATCTTTTTTCTCAAGATTCTGTTCATCAAAAGATATAACAAATTTTATAATCATGCAAAGGTTCTTGGAATTTTGTTAGTCTTTTTCACTATTTTCTTATTTTCCGTAAGCGGCGGCTACAAAATCATAAATAGATTGGGGTTATATTTTTATCAATAGTCAGTCATTGTAAAGTTGCCTTGAAAAGGCTATACGGTTTTCCGTTGTGACGAGTTCCTCCATCAAAGACATTAGACTCTCGCTATTCTTTAATACAGGATAGTTTTCAATCGAGGCAAATAATCTTCCAAGAGCTTGAGTCAATAGGTTTTCTGCAGCAGCTTTTTCGTGAACGCTTGAAGCTGCCATCGCTTTTGCTCTCGCTAATGTAACAGCTTCAATGGTCTGCTTCTCAAAATGCATGTAGCCTCTTACCACAGTTACAAGATTAGGAATCAGGTCATGCCTCCGCTTAAGCTGTATATCTATCTGCGACCATGCATTTCTAACATCATTTTTTAAGGCAATGAACTGATTATAGACCCAGATCAACCACAAGATTGACAACACTATAATACCTATGATGACCCAGCTAATCATCGCTATTCAACCTTAATTTCACACACATAAATTATCAGAAACATTCTTATATAATTATTAATTCCAAAAATGAGGTTGGGAATTTCTTTTTTCATTTTCATTGTTTATAATAGTTTATAATTATTCAATAAAAACAAATCTTATAGAAAGGCTCGGCAAAAGTGGCAGAATTAATTACAAGCAAAGATATTGGCTTTCTCAAAGAACAGGCTCGCAGGATTAGAGTGGCGATTGTAAAGATGCTTACAGAGGCAGGTTCGGGACACACAGGCGGCTCTCTATCTTCTGCGGATATAGTAGCAGCCTTGTATTTTTATAAAATGAAACATAAACCGTCAGACCCGAAGTGGGAGTTAAGAGACAGATTCATTCTCTCCAAAGGACATGCAGCCCCTCTTTTATATGCTGCTTTAGCCCTAACAGGGTATTTCGATCAGAATCTTTTAAAAACTCTCAGAAAATTTAATTCGCCCTTACAGGGTCACCCTTCGTCTAAACTCTTACAGGGAGTTGAGATATCAACTGGTTCATTGGGGCAAGGGTTGTCAATCGCCAATGGTATAGCCTTGGGGCTTAAGCTAAGCAATATCCACTCGAGGGTTTATTGTCTCCTTGGAGACGGGGAGATACAGGAGGGACAGGTTTGGGAGGCAGCGATGACGGCAAGCCATTATTTGTTAGATAATATATGTGCGATAGTTGATTTAAACGACCTTCAGATAGACGGAAGATGTTCAGAGGTAATGAAAATCGAACCAGTTGCAAAAAAATGGGAGGCTTTCGGTTGGCATGTATTTGAAATAGACGGGCATAACATGGAGCAGATTGTTGAAACCCTTGATGCTGCTGAAAAAATTAAGATTAAGCCATCGGTTATTTTAGCAAGGACAATAAAAGGCAAGGGAGTCTCGATTTTTGAAAACAAGGTTGAATATCACGGCATCTCACCTACTGTAGATGAACTTGGGATAGCCTTGAAGGAGCTTGGAGAAGATGGGAAGTAGAACACAGGAAATTAGTGGAAAAAAAGATAACGGAAGTTTTTTCGGGGTTGCAATCGCTACAAGAGATGCATATGGTGAGGCACTCGCCGAACTCGGTAAGATAAATGAGAAAATAGTTGTGCTCGATGCAGACCTTTCTAGCTCCACAAAGACAAAAAAATTTTCAAAGTTATTTCCTCAAAGATTTTTTAATATGGGCATATCTGAACAAGATATGGTAGGTACTGCATCTGGTTTATCTCTGACAGGCAAGATACCATTTGCTTCAACTTTTGCTATTTTTGAGACAGGCAGGGCGTGGGAGCAAATCAGGCAAACGGTATGCTATTCAAACCTTAATGTGAAACTGGTTGCCACTCATGGCGGTATTTCCGTAGGCGAAGACGGGGCATCGCATCAATCACTCGAAGACATAGCATTAATGAGGGTTTTGCCTAATATGACTGTTATTGTCCCTGCTGATGGCTTAGAGACTAAACAAGTCATTAATGCTATTTCGGAATATGTAGGACCCGTTTATGTCAGGCTCGGTAGGGCAAAAGTGCCTTCGGTAATGCCTGCCGACTATTCCTTCAATATAGGGAATGCCCATGTGTTCAATATTGGCAGTGATGCCGTTCTGATAGCAAACGGCATAATGGTAGCCGCAGCATTGGAGGCAAGGGATATTCTAAAGGCAAAGGGTATTGACGCAGGCGTAATTAATATGTCAACAGTTAAGCCCCTCGATACCCGAGTTCTTCTTGAAGTCGCTAACAAAACTCGCCTGATCGTTACCGCTGAAGAGCATTCCATAATAGGCGGTCTGGGCAGCGCCGTATCAGAATTTTTGTCGGAAAATCACCCAGTTAAAATTATCAGAATAGGTGTCAGAGACTCATTTGGATGCTCGGGTAAACCTTCTGAACTTCTCAGTTTTTTTGGGTTGACAAGCGAAAATATAGCAAAAACTGTTATAAACAATTTATGACCAAATACGATGTAGTGAAAAATGATAACATTTAATAATGTCTCAAAATCTTATAACAATATAACCGTTCTAAGGCATATTACCTTCGAAGTAAAAAGGGGAGAGATGGTTTTTATAACAGGTCCAACAGGTTCGGGGAAAACCTCTCTCTTGAGACTTATTTATAATGCAGAAAGTCCCGATGAAGGGGAGATTAAGGTTGGCAATTTCAAAGTCACCTCACTTAAGAGAAGTGAGGTTCCATATCTAAGGAGACACATAGGAATTATTTTTCAGGACTTCAAGCTGATTCAAAATATGACAGTGTTTGATAATGTTGCATTAAACCTATGGATAAGAAAAGCAAAAGATATAAAAAATCTTGTTCATGAGGCGCTTAAGAAGGTTCACCTCAGACATAAGATGGATAGTTATCCCAAAATGCTCTCAGGAGGCGAACAGCAAAGGGTTGCAATAGCCAGGGCAATCGCAGGGAAGCCAGAATTAATTTTAGCTGATGAGCCTACAGCAAATCTCGACCCAAATACTGCAACAGCAATAATTCAGCTTATTACCGAGATTAATCTCCAAGGAACTACAGTTCTAATTGCAACCCATTACAGAGAATTATTCAGAAATACATGGAAGAGAATTTTCAGGCTTGATGAGGGTAATCTTACAGAGCGAAAATTAAGCTAAAATATGAATTATATATTTCAAGCGATGTTTAAAAATCTTTTTAAAGAGAAATGGATAAATTTTCTTTCTGCCCTCTCTATCGCTTCAAGCCTTCTAATAATGATGGTAACCTTCCTCCTGGTTTATAATTTTCATCTTGCTACAAACCGCTTGCCTGAGCTTTTCTCTGTAGTTATTTATCTGAAAGACAATTTATCCAAAGAGGAAACTGATAAAATATTGGAGCAATTGAAGCAAAGAAATGATGTTGCAGGGGTCAAGTATATCTCGAAGGCAGATGCACTGGATGATTTCAAAAAAACGGTTAAAGCAGCAAAAATTATTTTGGAAGGGATTGACGAGAATCCGCTTTCTTCATATATAGAGCTTAAACTAAAGAAAGAATTTGTCTCACAAGCTTCCGTAGAGGAGATTTCTCAAGATATCAGAAAGATACACGGTGTTGAAGAGATATATTTTGCTGAAAGGATTGCCGAGACAATTTATTTTTTGAAAAAGTCGGTAACTGGTGTAGGTATCTTTCTTTTGGGGATAATATCTGTTGTTGTTGTATTCATTTCATATAGCACAGTTAAAATCCTGTTTTACCGTAAGCAGGAAGAGATTGAAATAATGAAGCTTCTTGGCGCAACAAATGGTTTTATAAAGGCACCTTTTATTATGGAAGGCGGGATACTTGGCTTCGCAGGGGGATTTCTGTCCGTAACTGTGCTGATTATTACTTACATTATAATAAAATATGAGCTTAGCGGGATTCTCCCAGTTTTAGAGGGTGTTGTTATGTCATGGGTTATGCTGCCCTTTGCAATCCTGATAGGCTGTTTGCTTGGAATTTTAGGGTCTTTTATAGCTATGGGCAGACTGAGGATTTAGAATGTCCAGAAGAAGTTCCCTGCCGTTTGTTTTTTACGCATCTCTTGTAATTCTGCCTTTAATATTACTTATTTTTTTGTTTTATTATTATGGATATGCAAACGCTAGAAACCTTCAGGAAGAATACAAGAAAACACAGCAGGAACTGAAGGCGCAAAAGAAAAAACTCGAATCAACAAAAAAAACAGAACGAAATGTCATTGAGGAATTAAGAAAATTAAATAATGAACTGGCTGACATTGAAGACAAACTTAAAATACAAAGGACAAAAATTAGTGATCTTCAGTCTAATATTCAAGTCCTGCAGGGAGACATAAACAATTACAACAGAAAATTCACTCGACAGAGAGAACTCCTCAAAAAGAGATTGAGGGCCCTTCAAAGGATTACTTATGAAAACGATCCAGTCCTGATAGTTTTAAGCGGTGAAGATCCTTCCCATGTTTTGAAGTCAATCAGATACCTAAAGGATATATCAACCTATGATCAGTCCCTCATTAAACGATATCTCGCTACTGTTGCAACTCTCAGTGAAAAGGTTAAAAAACTTAAAGGTTTTGAGGCAGAACTGCAGAAAGAAGAGGATTCACTAAAGATGCTCGTTGAATCTCAAAAAGA
>OGCL01000487.1_pt1 | contig 42163 bp, 41 predicted proteins | sample 1570041 | NCBI WGS metagenome assembly OGCL01 (sample SAMN06266162, study PRJEB24511) | hot springs metagenome | isolation source: Hot spring water | place: South Africa: Limpopo | collected 2015-06-22 | reverse complement strand
ATTTGGGCAGTATCAACAATGTGTCATGCCTTCGGCAGAGCATCGTGCGCGGTTTATTGAACATGTCTAACGGTCTGCTGGCGCGCTATACGCTGGGATTTATTTTTATTTATCATGGCCTAGTGCCAAAGATTCTGTTCATCAGCGAGACGGAGTTAGCACTGAATCGGGCGCATGATTTTTTAGGCATTGCACCAGAGCGTATCGCGCTGATGGGTGGTCTCGCTGAGATTGTGTTGGGTATATTGATTGTGCTGTATCGTCGAGCGATTTGGCCGGTGCTGCTGGCCATGTTGGGATTGCTGTTGTTATTGCTGGACGTGGCACTGATGATGCCGCAGTTGCTAGTTGAAGCATTTAATCCAGTGACGATTAACGTTGCTGGTTTGGTACTGGGCTGGATTGCGTGGCGCGAATATCACGCCACACCCATAAAAAACTAAACTAAACCAAATCCATTTGTTTGGCGGTTTGGTACATGCCGCTTGAGCGGTTGCCGGTACGACAAAACATCAGAACAGGCTTCGGCAACTCATGGAAATGCCGTGCAAATACCTCGACATCAAACTGGGTAATCTGACCCGCTACCACGGGTTGAAACACATAGTGTAGGCCAGCAGCGCGTGCGGCTTCTTCAATTTGTGCACTGGTCGGTTGCTCTGTGCCGCCCTCAAAATCTGGCCGATTGTTGATCACTGAGCGAAAGCCTTTGGCGGCGACTTCAGCCATTTGTTCTGGTAACAACTGTCCTGCAAAACCAACTTGATCTGACATCATCAGACTCCTGTAAACATATTAAAGATTTCGCTTTCAGGCTTGTAACACTGCCAGATTGCCAAAATCAAGCGGACTTTGGTCAGCTAGCGGTCAGTTAACCGCGCTGTTGCTCCAGCCTTGCAAAGCCAAAGAACCCAACCAGCATTGCTGCGACAAACAGCACGGCCATCAGATTGCCACTGGCTGCTGTCACCAAGGCAGGGCCAGGGCAAAGACCTGCTAAACCCCAACCTGCACCAAAGGCCAAGCTTCCCCCAATCAAACGCCGGTCAATCTGTGTGCTGTTCGGCCAGTTAAACGGGTCGCCGCAGACGCTGTTTTGGCGGGTTTTGGCATACCAAAAGGTCGGTAAGCCCACCATGATCGCGGCAGCCATCACCAAGGCCAGCGACGGATCCCAGTTGCCCGCCAGATCTAAAAAGCTGATGACTTTGGCAGGGTTAACCATTTCAGCCACGATCAGACCAATACCGAATACCACACCTGCCAATAATGCAAACAGATTACGCATGATTAAATCACTCCCAGCAGATGCCGCATCACCAGCACGGTGACAAACCCCATGCCCATAAACGATAAGGTGGCTGCTAACGACCGCACCGATAGCCGTGATAGCCCACACACACCATGACCACTGGTGCAGCCAGATGCATAGCGCGTGCCGAAGCCCACCAACAAGCCTGCGATGATCAGTAGTATTGGCGAAGCCACCATCTCGATCTCAGGAAACGGCTTGACGAGGACATACAGCCACGGCGCAATCAGCAAACCTGCCAAAAACAACCAGCGCCACGCATCTGACCGACCAGATGCTTGCAGCAGTCCACCGACAATCCCGCTGATGCCCGCAATCCGACCAATCCCAATAAACAGCAACGCTGCCGCCAGCCCAATCAGCGCACCACCGAGTAATGCTGTCCAAGGGGTAAAGTTTGCCCAATCAATGCTCATGCCTGCATCTCCTGATCATCTGGACAAAAACGCTGGTACAAAACTTGCAGGACGGCAAGTGCATCATCACTACAGATTCGATAATAAATTTGCTTACCCGCACGGCGTGTCTCAACCAGTCCTTCTTGGCGCAGCACACCGAGTTGCTGTGACAGGCTCGGTTGACCTAGACCAATCAAGGCTTCTAGCTCACTGACACAGTATTCACCTTGTGACAGTTGGCACAGTAACAACAGTCGATCTGGGTGCGAGAGGACTTTGAGTAAGCTACTGGCTTGTAGTGCCGCCGCTTGCATTTGCAGAAAGCTCGGTGCAGCCGTAGGTAATGACATGGCATCACTTGTACCAAGCTCACGGGCGAGGGTGTCGACAGGCATGATCAATTCCACCGTATCAGTCTGTTAGAATGACTACATATTATCGCTTGACAATATATCAGTCAATATATTAAAAAATTATATATTGTTTTTTGCGGTCTGAGTGCTGCATCACGGAGGCTTCATCATGTCCAAGCTACTTGTTCAGTCGTTTTTAGATTCAGACACCGAAACCTTTAGTCATATCGCGTATGCAGGGGTTGGGACGGCTTGTGCGATTTTTGATCCTGTGTTGGATTTTGATCCAAAATCAGGTCATACCAGCAGCACCTCAGCCGATCAACTGATTGCGTTTATACAGGCCAATCAACTACAGGTCGAGTGGATTATCGAAACCCATGCCCACGCTGATCATTTGTCCTCCGCACCTTATCTACAGCAGCGGCTTGGCGGCAAGATTGCGATTGGACAACCGATTGATCGTGTGCAGCAGGTATTTAAGAAACTGTTCCACCTCGAAGCAGAGTTTGCCACTGATGGGCGGCAATTCGATCACTTGTTTGCTGCTGGTGATCAGTTCCAAATTGGTGAGCTTACTGCGCAGGTGTTGCATGTGCCGGGTCATACGCCTGCGGACATGGCCTATCGGGTTGAGGACGCGGTGTTTGTCGGCGATACCATTTTTATGCCAGATGTTGGCACGGCGCGTTGTGACTTCCCAGGTGGGGATGCACGCACATTGTATCGCTCAATACAAACATTGCTCAGTCTACCGCCTCAAACCAAGCTGTATTTGTGTCACGACTATCCACCGGCTGGCCGTGCGCATCAAGCGGTCACCACGGTTGCCGCGCAAAAAGCCAGTAACATCCATGTACATGACGGAGTGGATGAGGATGCGTTTGTGCAGATGCGCACCCAGCGTGACTTGGGTTTGGCGATGCCTCGGCTGATTTTGCCATCCGTGCAAGTGAATATTCGAGCAGGGCAGTTGCCACCGGCTGAGGCCAATGGCGTGCATTACTTGAAAATCCCACTGAATGTGCTTGGGCATCATTTGCCTGTGGCCTAGGCTCTGTTGATGTTTGAGCGGCACTTCGTGTGATGAATGGATGAGTCAAAAAACTCGTCCCCATCGCGGTGCAAGTTCTGGCATGATGTGGACAACAGTTCCAGTCAGGATGAACCACAATGGCGCACACCGTCGAGCCTTTAATTTTAAAAAGTTACGATGACACACTGGGCGCGGATTTTTATCGCCCCGCGCGTGGTCGTCGGCCACCGGTGATTATTATGGCGCATGGCTTTGCGGCGGAGCGCAAGTTTGGCTTGCCCAAATTTGCGGCTGCGTTTGCTGACGCGGGGTATGCGGTGGTGTTGTTTGATTACCGTGGCTTTGGTGGCTCAACGGGCAAGCCGCGTGAATTGGTCTCGCCGAGTCATCATTTGGAGGATTGGCGTGCGGTGTTGAATCAGGTTAAAAAACGTAAAGATATTGATGTCAAAAAAATTGTACTGTGGGGGACATCGTTCAGTGGTGGGCATGTCTTGACGACGGCTGCCCGTGAAAAAAACATCAAAGCGGTGATTGCCCAAGTGCCGCACGTCGATGGTTTAGCCAGTACGTTGATGTACCCCAAACATTTATTGCCGCAAGTCAGTGTATTAGCAGCAAAGGACTTTGCAGGCTCCAAGATCGGCCGTGATCCGGTACGAATTCCGGTCATTGCACCGAGTGGTGTGCGTTGTTTGGCCGAGTCGGACTGTTATGACGGCTATCGGGCGATGATTCCTGAAGGATCGTCGTGGATGGGTCTAGTACCTGCGCGGATTTTGCTGACCATTTCACAGTATCGCCCAATTAAAGAAGTCGCCAAAATCAAATGTCCGGTGCTCTTAATTGCGGCGCGTGATGATTCATTAATCCCGATTCAAGCGGTACGCGCCACAGTCGATAAAATCAAGCAAGTCGAGTTTTATGAGTGGCCGATGGGTCATTTTGATCCGTATCACGGCCAGTGGTTTCAGGATAACCTCAAAGCGCAACTGGCCTTTTTAAAGCAGCAACTGGCATAACAAGTTGATCAGCGCGAGTTGAGGAGGTGCATCAATGTTGATTGTCTGTCCACACTGTTGGACAAAAAACCGGTTTCCAGATGAGCGTGTGGGTGAAAAACCCACCTGCGGCCGCTGTCAGGCGGAATTATTGCCCAGCTATCCGATTGCACTAGGCGATCAGACGTTTGCGCATTACGTTGGACATACAGAATTACCAATTGTGGTCGATTTTTGGGCGGATTGGTGTGCGCCATGTCGTATGATGGCACCACAGTTTGTGCAAGCCGCCAGCCAAATGCCGCAAGTCAGATTTGCCAAGGTGGACACTGAGCAAGCACGTCAAATCAGTGCCCAATATGCGATTCGTAGCCTGCCAACGCTGGTGGTGTTTCAAGGTGGCCGCGAGGTTGCACGGCAAGCGGGCGCAATGCGTGTGCCACAAATGCTGGCATGGTTACAACAGGTGTTGTCTTGACGCTGCAAGGATGAAGCAGTCAAAGATAACAAGGCGTTAAATACAGGCGTGACTGTCGCCAGAGGGTTGCGCCACATAAAATGGAAGGGAATCCATGATTGATTTAGGTCGTTTGCGTCATACTGAAACCGCGGCTTTGCTGATGCTGCTGATGGTATTTCAGATCAGTAGTTATGTGGTTTGGGGTTTATATGCCAAAGCGCATCCGGTGTATCAGCATTTTGTCGATGTTTGGGTAGTCGATGCCATTTTTTGGCCAGCGATTTTTTCGGTCTGTGTTGGCGTTGTATGGGGCAGCCTATGCTGGCTTCATCGCGCATCACTACGCTGGAAAAATATCTTGGTTCACAGTGCCTTGGCGATTTTTGTGCTGGTTATGCTGGGTGCTGGTTTTGTCAGTGGCTTATTTGCGATGTCATTGGGCGTGGTGCTGGCCAGTTCGCCGTTTCTTGGGATTATTTTGTTACCCGCGCGCATGGTGTTGATTACTGTGGGTTTTGCCGGCGTGGTGATTACCATCTTGGCGATATTGACTGTGCAAGGGCTGTTACCATACGCGCCCTTGTTTGTCGAGCAGCCACTCAGTCAATCGCCAACCTACGCCACATTTTACTTTGCAACCCAAGTGTATTTCGTATTGCCATTTTTAGTCGTCAGTATCGTGGTTTCTCTGCTATTTCTTCAACAATCTCGGCAGCGTGAAGCGCAGATTTTACATCTGAGCCAGACTGATCCGTTGACACAGTTGTACAATCGCCGTACTGCCCAAGAACGCTTGATCGAGCTGATGAAAAACCCAGCTGGCTATCCGATTTCTGTGGTGTTGTTGGATTTGGATTTTTTTAAAAAAATTAATGACACACATGGACATCTGACTGGTGATCGAGTGCTCAAAGTCGTGTCGCAAATCCTGCGAGATAGCTTGCGCAAGAATGATTTGATCGCACGTTTTGGCGGTGAAGAGTTTTTGTTGATTTTAGATGGTATCACTTGTAACACTGCTGAAAAAGTGGCTGAACGTTGCCGTTTACTGCTGATGAAAACCACCGTACTCAATGACGCGGGTGAGCAAATTTCACTGACTGGCAGTTTTGGGGTTGCGTGCATCTTGACCGGCGGGCAGTTTGTCGTTGATGATATTTTGCGCCAAGCGGATGAGGCGTTATACCAAGCCAAGGAAAATGGCCGTAATCAGGTGGTGACACATGCCTGCCCGAATGAGCGTTTGGGGCTGACCAATCCCCAAGCTCGCCGGCTCGGTGAGCAAATCGCAGCGGCTGCACGCTTGTCATAACCTGTTTATCCCAAACAACAAAAGTTCATCGGATTGGGCCAAGACGGCCACTAACCCGTATTTCTGCCTGCATGGATGCCTGCCGATGTTTAGTCTACTGAACCTAAAACACAGCGAAACCACTGCGTTGTTTATGCTGTTGATGATCGGCCAGTTACTGAGCTACATCTTGTGGGGTTGGTACAGTGTGACTGACCCAGTATATCAGACATTTGTTCAGGCAGAGATGGTTTGGTATGTGCAGCGGTTCTGTATTCTGAGCATGTTGATCGGTGGCGTTTGGTTGGCCGTGTGCTTGTACCATCGACATGCAAGAGAGCAAGTGCAGCATGTCTTAATGGTTGGTGGTATGGCCATTTTTCTCTTGGTCATGTTGTTTGCGGGTTGGGCGAGTGGCCTGTTTGCAATGTCTCTTGGCGCGGTCTTGGCTGCCACTCCGTTTGTTGGAATGATTGTATTCCCCGCGCGGTCTGTACTGATCACCACAGGGCTGGGGTGTGTTGCAATTGTCATCATGGCAATTGCCACTGTACAAGGTGTATTACCTTATGCGCCACTGTTTCAAGCGCAGCTGATGAATGAGTCACATGACTACGCAGCGTTTTATTTTGCCAGTCAAATTTATTTTGTTTTTCCATTTTTGGTTTTGACGATTGCCACCTCATTGATGTACCTCAAGCAAGCCAGTCAGCGTGAGGCGCAGATTTTGCACTTGAGCCAAACCGACTCGCTGACCCAACTGTATAACCGCCGAACAGCGCAGGATAAATTGACCAGTATCCTCACCCGAAGCCAGCGGCGGCCTCTTTCTGTGGTGTTGCTCGATCTCGATTTTTTTAAAAAAATTAATGATCAGCATGGCCATTTGGTGGGTGATCGTGTGTTGGTTGCTGTCGCAGCGGTGCTACGCGATAGTGTGCGGCAGAACGACTTGGTTGCCCGCTTTGGTGGTGAGGAGTTTTTAATCATCTTGGATGGTATGAGTTGTAACAGTGCCAAAAACGTCGCTGAACGTTGTCGGCAACAGATTTCCGCCTGTATCGTGTGTGATGATACAGGGCAACACGTGCCGCTCAGTGCGAGTTTTGGTGTGGCGTGTGTGATTGCAGATGGTTCGCCACATGCGATTGATGACATCCTACGGCAGGCGGATCACGCCCTGTATCAGGCCAAAGAAGGCGGACGTAATCAAGTGATGGCACATGCTTGCCCAAATGCGGCTATGGGCATGACGCATCCATTGCTGCGTAGCATCATCTGACTGCGCCAGCAGTCAGCAATGCCGTTTTGTGCAGCTTAAGCTTTTTTCTTTTTTGGTAGCCATGCCCATAGCATCTGACATTGAATCGGCTCTTGGCCAGATTCATCAGTCACCACGACGTTGACCAGCAGCTCACCTTTTTCGGTGTTGAGGATCATCTCGCGTTCCGCGTCGGTCAGCGTGGCGACGGCCACCATATCGCCTTTACTCGGGCGTTTATAATCGACATGCAGTGATTTGATCAGCATGATGCGATCATCTGGCACGTTCATGCCGACCACAAAACCCGTGGCAGTTTCTGCGAGCAGTGCCATCGCGGCGGCGTGTACGCCGTTGATGTGATTTTGTACCGGACGGCGGTTTTTAATGCTACAGATCATCTTATTTGGGGTAACCAGATCGTAGCGAATACCCGCTGTACCGACCAATGGCACGACGCGGCCAAAGGCAGTAGACAGCAAGGTGGTGCGCAGTCCTGCTGGTAGCTTGGCGGTGGCGTTAACGATTTTGCTGATGCGATTCGGTTTGCTCATCGGGTTAGTCCTTGAAGTTGTTGAACTGGAGCGGCACACCAAATTGCTTTTCTTTCAAAAAAGCCATGACCTGTTGCAGGGTGTCACGCTTCTTGTCGGTCACGCGGATTTTGTCGCCTTGAATCGAAGCTTGCACTTTAATGCCGCTTTCTTTAATGGCTTTATTGATCTTTTTGGCGGTGTCAGTGTCCAATCCGTCTTTTAGTTTGACCACTTGATGGATGTATTTACCGGATGCGCTCGGATCTTCGGCATCGAGGGCTTGCACATCGACTTTGCGTTTGAGCATGTGGTTTTCCAGCATGGCGTAGACGTTTTCGACCTGCATTTCGTTTTCGCCAGTGATTTTGATTTCTTTGGCTTTTTCGTTCAGTTCGATCTTGACTTCTGAGCCGCGAAAATCAAAACGGGTGGCGATTTCCTTTTGGGTGTTTTGCACCGCGTGATTGACTTCAAAGATTTCAAGTTCGGATACAACGTCAAAAGAGGGCATGATTCACCTTTACAGCAGTTTCGATTGTTGTGATGCTAGGCTGCTTTTGTGACGCTGACAAGGAAAAACCATGATTGAGCAGTTACCGATCACTGAATTTGATCTAAATACAACGGCGATTGTGTGGGATGTGCGCGATGTTAAATCTTACACGGAGGGGCATGTGCGGGGTGCGCTGCATCGACCACTCGATCAGATTACCCCTGAGCAGGTGGCAGCTGTGCCTGTGGATCAGCCGATTTATGTGTTGTGTGGCGGAGGGACGAAGGCGGGGCGGGCGGCGGCGTTGATTGCGTCGTTTGAGCCCACACGGCGCGTGGTGGAGCTAAAAGGCGGGACGCGGGCGGCCAAGGCGGTTGGGATGGCGATTGAGGTTGGGGCGTGATGGCGACTAACCAAATCCTCTACGGCGCAGCAGGTACAGGCAAGACCTACGCCTTGCAGCAACTCCAGCAAAACTATACCGAAACCCTTGTCACCCAAGACTACGAGACTTTTTTGGCTGAAAAACTACGGGATCGCAGTTGGGCAGAGGTGATTGCCTTGGTATTTTTGGAGGAAAAGCGTTCGCTTAAAGTCCCTGAAATAATTGAGCATCCGTATTTTTTAGCCAAATTCAAACAGCTAGGCCGTACCGAGAACATCAGTCAAGCCGCGTGGGGGACATTACAACGCCATGCCCCGAAGGACTCCAAAACCGTTAAATATAATGTAGATCGGCGTTCGAACCTTTCGTTATTTGACAAAGACAGTGCGAGTTTATGGCACTTAATCGAAGCCGAAAACGAAGATTATCTAACAGATCTGCGCCAACTGCTCACCAGCATCCAAGCGGGCGCACAGCAAGGCGAAACCATCCAACGCTATCGCTTCGTCACCTTTCACCAGTCATATAGCTACGAAGATTTTATTGAAGGCTTACGCCCCATATTGGCCGATGATGAACGACTGGCCGACAGCGCAGATGGACAAGTCCGCTACGAAATCAAACAAGGCGCATTCGTCGAACTCTGTGAGCGGGCGCGGCAAGACCCAGCGCATCAGTACGCCATGTTTATTGATGAAATCAATCGCGGCAACGTCAGCAAAATTTTTGGTGAATTGATCAGCCTGATTGAACTGGATAAGCGGGCAGGCTGTAACAATGCCTTAAGCGTAACCCTGCCATATTCAAAACACAGCTTTAGCGTACCTGCTAACGTCAGTATCTACGGCACGATGAACAGCGCCGACCGTTCCCTGACCCCACTGGATACCGCGCTACGTCGTCGCTTTGAATTTGTAGAGTTTATGCCACAGCCCGAATTGCTGGCCGAGCGTGAACAAGGGGCTGAGGTCGAGGGCGTGAATTTGGTTGCGTTATTACAAACGCTCAATGATCGAATTGAAATGCTACTTGGTCGTGATTATTGGTTGGGGCATGCCTATTTTTGGCCGGTCAACACGTTAGCAGATCTCAAAGACGTGATGCGCCACAAGATCATTCCGCAGTTGCAGGAACACTGTTTTGACGATTGGGACAAGGTGCGGCTGATTTTAGCGGATAACCAAAAAACCAATGTACCAGAACGGCAGTTTATTCAAGTCAAAACCGCCAACAGCACACAGCTTGAGCGGCTATTTGGGGATACGTCGATCTCGTCAGTCATGCCGAGCTATCAGGTGAATCCGCGTTTGCAGTTGGATGATGTCGAGCCAGACGCGGACGTGTTTTTGCAGGCGGAAACCTATTGGGCGATGTACTGAGCGTGAGCCGTCAGCCTGTGCAGCATTACTGTTTATTTGAGCATCAGCGCGTCTCGGCGATTGCGGGTCGGTCTGACATACAAGTGCTACCGGCGCGAACGTTTGCATGGTTGCTGGAGCAGCTTGAATCCTCGCGTAATTGCTTTGTGTTGGAAGCGGTGCGTGGCGTGCCAGTGATTAAGTTTCAGCAATATGTCGGGGTGCTGCGCTGTCCTGACGGAGTAGTGCTGGAGATTTTGCCCAAAGTATTTCGACACGATGAAACACCCGAAGCGGCGCGTGCGATCTTGCTGAAAATATTGGCGGCTGTGCCAGAAATGACACCGCTGCTGCATACTGCGGCTTCAGTACAACTGACGAAAATGCCACTGCTTGAGGTGTTTTTGCAGTTAGCTTTAGACAGCTTTGCGCAGGTCATCCAGCGTGGCCTGCGGCGTGATTATCGGATCGAGCAGGGCAATCTGCCGACCTTGCGCGGGCGGTTATTGGTCAGTCAGCATCTTCAGCATAACCTGACCAACCAAGCGCAGTTTTTTACTGCACATAATGACTACACGCCGAATCGCGCCGAAAATCGCCTGCTTAAATCGGCTTTGTTGCTGGCCAATCGCATCGCCAGATCGGCCAAGCAGCAACATCTTGCACATGAGTTGCTGGTGCGGATGGGCGATGTACCTGCATCGCCACAGCTTGCACAAGATTGGCGGGCAGTGCGGCTGGATCGCAACATGTCCTACTACCAGCCTGCCTTGGCATGGGCAAAAATCCTGCTTGATCAACAGAGTCCACTGACCAATGCAGGGCAGCAAGATGCCTTAAGTCTTTGGTTTGATATGAACCTGTTGTTTGAACGCTATGTGTTGGCGTGTTTAAGTCAAAATTTACCCTCAGGTCATCAACTACTGGCGCAATCTAATGAAAAAACCGTATTGCAGCGGCAGTCATCTGGGGAGTTTGAGCAGCACGGCAGGTTAAAGCCGGATCTGTTGTATAAAATTAACGGCCAAACGCAGCAAGTGCTGGATACCAAATGGAAGCTGATCGCCACCCCAAACCCGATGCTATCTGTTAGTCCTACCGATCTGTACCAAATGCAAGCCTATGCCGCAGCCCATTTGCCGGAAGGTGGGCAGGTTTGTTTGGTCTATCCGAAAACTGACCGCTTCAAGCAGCCAGTGATCGGTTGGCAGTTTAGTCATGTCGGTGCGGGGCAGGTACAGCTTTGGCTATTGCCATTTTGTTTGCTGACGGGTCAGTTGCTCGATGGTGCTGCCAGTACCACCTGAACCAACTGCTGCCCCTCAAAACAAAAACTCATCCCCTCAGCAATGCTGTGCAAGACGCCGCCAAGGTTTAAAAATGGCAGGCCACGCGCCCGCCAATCTGCCAGCAGCGTTTGCGGTTTGATCCCATTTTTTGCGTGGTATCGCTCTGGCTGTGTCAAGCGTGTATTCAGCATGACTTGTTGTACGCAGTCGTTTAGATCGTAACGCAGGCTGACTTGCAATTGCGGCAACCAGTCGCGTCGACTGTCATCCAGATGATCCAGCCCCGCAATCACCTGTAGTTGGCCTTTGACCTGTCGCTGTAATTGCTGCAAGACGACTGTACGCGATTGTCCACACAGCTCACTCAATGCTACTAAAGACGCTGGATCAGTCATGTTGTTTACTGCCCAGCTGATACCAATCGATATGCCGAGTCAAATACATCACCAGTGTAATCACCGCAAATACCAGCACCGAACCCAAGATCAGCGTGTGTTGCTGTGACTGCAAAATCACATACAGCGCGGCATACAAACTGGCCAGAATCACCCCCAGTCCCAAGGCACGTCTAACTCCGTGCAACACATAGCTGACATACCATGTGATGACCAACACACAGGCGACACTCGAGCCAAGATATGCCCACGCAAATGCAAACTGTTCGCTAAACGACAGTAATAACAGATAAAACACCGCTTGTGCTGCACCGACCAACGCATACTGAATCGGATGCACCCGCAGGTCTTTTAGCACTTCAAACAAAAAGAACACGCCAAAAATCAGCACTAAAAACAACGCGGCATACTTCAAGGTGCGGTCGGTCAAACTATAAATGTTGATTGGATCAACAAATCCCACCTGAAAGGCTTTGAGTCCACTGATTGAAGGCTCACCCACGGCATAGGCAGCATCTTCAGTCAGTGCTGCCGCGCTATCGTTGTTGCGCAGTTGTTGGCAGGCCTGATGTTGCTGGCTCTGGATGCAGCTATTTAGGAGGCGCGTGTTATGAATTGCCAAATAGCTGTTGTGCCATTCTGCGCTAAACCGATCTGCCAAAATATTTTTACGCTGCGGCAGTGCCTCGCCGCCAAACTGTGGATGTGGCCAGTCCGCCTGCATGCTCATCTGGGTCTGTTTGCCGAGCGGTTGAATATTCAGTTGCTGTAGCCCATCCAAAGACAGATCAAGTTGGATTTTGAGTGGGTCTTTGGCGCGTAAGCCGATATTGACTTGGCTGTATGGTTGGTTAAACAGTGCGCTGTCACCATCGGTAGAGATTTCAAACAGCAGTTTTTCTGCTCCAACCGTCAGTACCGGCTGCCGGTACAGGCCGCGCAAGTCCGAGATCGGCAGCAGCATTTGCGCCTGTTCCCAATGAATCGTTTGGCGTGCGTTGGGTTTGAGCAGTGCATCTGATGGGGTAAACTCCGCTGTCAGTTGAATTTGATCAGTATATGACGTGGCGCGATACACGCCACGGGCATATTTTTGATCGGAGACTTGGATGTCGTGTGTCCACTTCGATTGGTTGGGCGTGAGCACGACTTGGCGATGTATGACGCAAGGCAGCGGTTTAGGCGTTGCTGTCGAGCCTGTGGGTGAGGTTGGGGCGATTTCAGTCGGCTGCGTGGTCAGACAAGGACTTTGTTCTGATACCGGCACAACAATAAATGGACTCATCACGGTCTGGGCACGCACGCTGTCACGACCAATCTCGGTCACCACGTTTTGGCTATATTGCTGTCGCTCATGCACGATGCCGCGCATAAACATAAAACACACCAAGAAGCCAAAAATCAGCCCCGCCATGATCAAAAATTTTAAACTTAAAAAACGCTGCATCTGATAATCCTCTCAGCTTGATGATGAGAGAAAGTGTGCTGTACGGAAAAGGGATCGAATTGGAGCGGGTGTGAAGTCTGTGTGAAATCAAGCGTGATTAATCCCCGCAACCCCCACCACAGCCCGAATCACCATCTGAGCCACCGCCTGAACTGCCACTGTCGCTGACATCAATGCTGGTTCCACCGCAGCCTCCACCACCATCACCAGCCGAATGTGCATCACGCACGCTGAGCAATTGTTGCAACTGATCTAAGCTGTAGTGCAAGCCTTGCGGCCATGCAAGGTGTTGATCAATCGTAAACAACAGGGGGAGTGCATAGGCTGCTTGCGGGCGCATGTTTTCCAGTTGGCAAGCACCGTGCCACGTGGCTTTAAGGGCGTTTTGCTGTGTGCTGTTGGACAGTCGTTGCATGTCGACTGATGGGCGATGGTGCAGCATATGACCGAAGGCGCGCCGACAAAACTGATCATAACTGCGTGTATCTAAAATAAACGCGTGCCACAGCGCATCGACTGCTTTCGAGGGCATGTTGTGCAGTCGGTAGGGGTTGTCCAAGTGAACCAAACAAAAATCTTTAAAGCCACGCTCGATCAGTGGCAGTGTGTCGCTTGCGAGATGATGCTCGCGGCGTAGGTCGTGTAGCAGGTACAGCGGAATCTGATAGTGTTGGATATAGTGTGCGCGTTGGTGGCGACGCCATGTTCGATATTGCAGCCCGCCGATCACACAACAGAGGATCAGCAACAAGACGCTGTCTGCATAACGCAGCGCGACCAGCCCCAATAGGGGTAGGGCGGCAATCATGATGAATGGTAAGCATGGCGCTTTAAAACGTTGAAGATCGCGGGTGGTATTGAGGGGATTATTCATCATATTCAGTCCTCCTGACTGATGGTTAAAGCTATGTTTGTTCTTACTGGTAGTCTGATTCGGTTGGCGTTGATTTTAATCAAGATGCTCTGTGCCGAACAGGTGAGGTTTTTATTTTTCATGCCCTTAAATTAGACCATAAAAGTGACATTTTTATGACAATGTTTAGGTGTTTTTCATTTATCGGTTTTGGCAGCGGGATGCGTGTGTGCTTGCGCCAGCCATAAACTGGCACACACGCCGCCTGCGCTGTTGTCCAGCGTGACTGCGCCTTCATGACGCAGCATGATTTCTTTGACCAAGGTCAAGCCGATGCCGGTACTCTTGCGGCCGGTCGTCGGTCGGGGCAGCGAGTAATAGCGTTCAAATACATGCGATAAAGCATAGGCGGGGATTGGCTCACCGTCGTTTTCGATCATCAGATGTACCTGCTGCTGGTCAGGCGGTGCCTTATGGCCTTGCCGTAGCCGAATCTCGCCCTGTGCAGGGGTAAAGTCAATCGCATTGTCCAATAGGTTGCCGATGGCTTGTCCCAGCCAAAACGGCTCAGCCAAAACCCATAGTTCAGCAGGTAGGCTGTTATTGATATGGACCTGCCGAGTCAGCAGCAGACTCTGTCGCGTGTGTACGCAGTCGGCCATCAGTTGGCTGAGATTGCAGGGTTGTAGGGTCATTTCAGTGGTTTGTTGTTCCAAGCGCACCAAGATCAACAGGCGTTCGACCAGTTGATGGAGGCGTTCGGTTTGCTGTTGGATATTGGCGGCAAACAGTTGTTGGTCGGCCAGTGGCAGTGGGTCTTGCAGCAGTTCGGCGCTGGCATTGATTGCGGTCAGTGGGCTTTTGAGTTCGTGGGTCAGGCTGTGTACCACTTGCTCAATATAAGCGCGGTCTTCGAGTTGGCTGCGCATTTGGGTCAGTGCGTGGGTCAGGTCGTTCAGTTCACTGGCCGAATAAAAGTGCGGGGCGGGCAATGCCTGCGCGGGCAGGGACAGTGCGTAGCGGCGGACTTTGTTGATGCTACGTCGGAGCCACCACGCGACTACGCCACACAGCAACAATGAGAGCAGCACCATCAGTGCGGCCTGTTCGAGCATCTCGCGTTGGGCGCTTTCGATGTAGGGTTGCACGGTGATTCCTGCTTTGCCAACACTGACCACGCCGATGATCTGGCCTTGATCCATCACGGGTGCTGCGACGTACATCACCGAGCTATTGGCATCTTTGGGGTTGCTGCGGGTCGAGCGTGCGCCGTATTGACCGCGCAGGGTCAGATAGACATCGTTCCAGCGCGAGTAGTCTTGTCCGGTCGCCGCGCCAGTCGAGTCATAACGCACGATGCCTTGAGCGTCTGTGATATACAGCGTTTGCTGTACGGTGGTTTTGGGCATGCTACGAATTTTTGCATTCAGGTCGCGGCTCAGTGCAGCTTGGATTTTTTGGTCAAAGGCCGGATCAGCTAAACGGCCATCACGCAAATCGTCGGCGACTAGACCTGCGATCAGGTTAGCATTATCCGCCAAAGTGTCCTCGACCACTTGCCGCATGTTTGGTTTGATTTGTTGTTGTAAGGCGTGGATGGTCAGTAGACTGCCGATCAGCAGTACGAGGGTAAACGCTGCCCAAATCCGAACAAAAATCGACATCATGGCCTCATGCGTGGAGTAAAGCCGGGTAGGCGACAGCGATAGTATGGCACTGATGCGAGTACGGGTTGCGTGTTAATCACGTAGCAAGCTGTAGCCCAAGCCACGATGCGTCACAATCGGGTCTGCTGGATGGATGGCGCGTAGCTTTTGCCGTAGGGTTTTGATGTGGCTGTCTACGGTGCGCTCAAGACTGTGTTCGGGGTGCTGCCAGACCTGCTGCATCAGTTGCTCTCGGCTAAACACGCGATCAGGCTGTTGCAGCAGCACCAGTAGTAGGCCGAGTTCGTAGCGGGTCAGGTTGAGCAATTGCTCATGATAAAACATTTGATAGCTGAGGGTGTGATAACGCCAAGCACCCCATGTTTGGATGTCTGCGTTCGGCGTGCTGTGGGTTACAGGGTTGGATGTTGTTGTTGAGGTTGGATGTTGTGCTGCATTTGGCGTTGTGTCAGGTTGCATCCGTCGCCAGATCGCTTTCATCCGCGAAATGATTTCGCGTGGGCTAAATGGCTTGGCGCAATAGTCATCTGCACCGATTTCTAGTCCGATAATCCGTTCGATTTCGTCATTTCGCGCGGTCAAAAACAGCAGTGGGGTCTGGCAGGTTTGGCGAATTTGCCGACACAGGTCAAAGCCGTCCATATCGGGTAGTCCAACATCCAAAATTAACCCGTCAAAGCGTTGTTGTTGCAGGGATTGTAGAGCACCCTGTGCGGTGGCTTGCCAATCGACCTGCCAGCCTTCGCGCTGGAGGGCGTAGCGCATCGGTTCGGCAATCGCAGGATCGTCTTCGACCAGTAGGATGTGTTTGGTTGAGTTCATGCAGCCTATTTCTCCGAGTCGGCTTCTGATGGACTAGACAGCTTCGCCTGTTGCAGGTTGCTTTGTCGCACCTGTCCATCCAAGCGCACCAGCAGCATCCGCAATTGACGCAGCAGTTGCACGGTCTGGCTTTGGCCGGTTTGGATGGCGTTTTGAATCGCTTCGGTCTGGGCGGCCAGTTCAGCATTGCTGCCATCATCTGCACTGCCGAGTTGTCCCAGCACTTGTGCGAGCAAACTCGACATTTGTTTGAGTACTTCGCTGATGCTGTGCGGTTCATCAATCTGCACATGCACCTGTGGGGTGAGATCAAGTTTTTTTAACTGATCCATCAGTTGCGTGGCCAGATTGCTGAGATGGTGCTGCTGCTGTTGTTGCCAGTCTTGTTCGCGTTGGAGGCGGAGTTGTTCCAAGCGCAATTGTTTGCCGTACAATTCAGCCTGTTGCTCCCCACGTTTTTCGGTCAGCTCGCGCTGGCTCTGTTGCAAGCCAGACAGACTGTCAGCCAATCGGCCAAATTGCATCTCTTGTTGGTCGACTTGACGTGCGCTGTGCTGATTGGCCGTGCTGTGCAGTTGTTGCAGTCCTTCAGCAATAAACACCAACTGGCGCACCACTTTTTCACCGGTGTCTTGATCGCCGCCCATCTGTTGTCGGCGTTGAAACTCGCTGGTGATTTGTGTCCAGCGGTTCTGTTCTTCATCGGTTAGCGTGCCACGCATGGCTTTGAGTTTCAGCAAGTTTTCTTCCGCGCCTTGGGTCAGCAGTTGCGCTTCACCCAGATAGTGATCATCGAGCAGCCGTTCGAGTTCGGCTTCAGTCATGATCGGCGAGATTTTTTCAGCCAAGCGGTTCATGTTGCGATAGCTGCCTTGTAGCCGAAAGCTCGGTTCAGTCCGATACTGATCGGCTTGCGCACTTGAGGCGATGTATTCTTGATTGACCCGCAACACGGTTTCACGCACTTTAAACAGGTTTTTCATCACTGCGGTAATGTCCTGCCGCTCAGCCGCACTGTAATCATAGTCAAAATCGGTGCTTGGCACGTCACGGCCATTGGCCAGATCGACAAACCGATAAAAATCATCCATGCCACGCGTCGCCATCGGTGCGATGATCGGGTTGGAGCTGATGGCGTTTTCGATATACGACAGCGCAAACACCTGCTCCATCCCGCTTAACACATCGCCCAAATTATAGATATCGGCGCGGTTGGCCAGCATGTCAGGAATCTTAAACACATCACCGCTTTCGGTGTAGGGGTTGCCCGCCATCGCAATACAAAAGCGCTTGCCGCGCATGTCGTAGGTTTTACTTTTGCCGCGCCATACGCCTTCAATCCGCCGTGTGCCATCACATAACGAGATGAATTTTTGTAAAAATTCGGGATGGGTGTGCTGAATATCGTCCAGATACAGCATCACGTTGTTGCCCATTTCTAAGGCCAGATTCAGCTTGATCAGTTCAGATTTGGCGGTCGAGTGTAACGCCTGTTCAGGATCGAGCGAGGTCACCTCATGGCCGAGGCTTGGGCAGTTGATTTTCATAAAAATCAAACCCAATCGATTCGCCACATACTCCATCAGCGTGGTTTTGCCATAACCCGGTGGTGAGATCATCATCAACAGACCCGTCTGATCGGTGCGCCGATTTTCGCCGACTGTGCCCATTTGTTTGGCAAGATTATCGCCGATCAGCGGCAAATAGCTTTCACTAATCAGCTTGTTACGAACAAAGGATGACAGTGGCTTTGGGGTATATTCACTCAAACGTAAGCGTTCACGCTGCTGCTGCAAAATCTCATGCCGCAGATGTTGGAGCTGTTGCCAACCTGTGACCACGACTTGTTCATGCTGCTGTAACCGCTCAAAAAAATCATCCAATTGTACCGATAGGGTTTGACCGTTTAAACGTGGATGCTGGCCGATTAAACCGCCAATTACAAAGGACAACTCGACCGATTGGACGTGATGCGACAGCGTTGGTGTCAGCAGCAATGCGATGGCTTCGGGGAGATAGTGTGCTTGGCGTTGTTGCTCCGGCAGTTGTTGCAAAAATGCACTGAGCCATGTCTCAGCCACTGCCCATGCTTTGCCGTATTGTTGCTGAGATTGTCCGAGGGCTTGTTCAAGTGCTTGCTGTAGCTCGGCTTGAAAGCCCTGCTGTTGTGCGGCGTGCTGAAAGGCTTGGCATTGCTGCTGGGCATATTGCGTGCTGACAAAGCGTAATGTTTGTCCTTGCACTGGCTTGCTTGTCTGTGTGGTATCCGCCAATTGCCGGATCAAATAGGCTGCGGCTTGCTGGGTTTGTGTGGCGTTGCTGGGTAGCTGTTGCCGCTGGACAAACTCGGATAGGGCGGGCTGAATTTCGGCGGTGAGTCGTTGCAACAATTGCTCACTGCCTAGGATTTTGTGCAAACTACCGGCGGACTGGGCGCGCGCCTGTACACTGCTGGCGGTTTGGCAGTTCGGTTGCTGAGTCAACGCTTGCCAAAACAGCATTGCCATCGCGCGGGCAGTCGGCGAATAGCGTAACAGTCCGGCCTGTTGCTGTGCCGTCCACACCGTGCTGACGATTTTGGCCGCATCCACATCGTGAATGCCTTTTTCATAGCTTTCACGATAGCGTGATGAGGCAAACTGTCGAATATAATCGGTTAAGGCAGCCTGATCAGCCAGATTAAACGGCAGTTGTGCGCTGCTGCTGAGTTGTTGCAAGATCAAATAGGCCAAATATTCGGCACGATACACTTGCTCCGATTCGGACGGAATTTGGATGTTCCAATACTGTTGCAGTTCGGCCAGTCGCGCGTCTTCAAGCGGTTCATAAAACTGCGTGCCGGTCAGATGTAACATCAACTGTCCATCGCGTGGAATCAGCGTTAAATCAAGCTGTTGCTGATTGACACTAAAGCGATGTCGCCCAAGCCGAATCAGATTGCCGCCATCTTCAAAAATATCAGCACGGTCACGCACGCTACGCATCGCCGCATCTTGGCTGGCGCGTAGCTGACCTTCAGCATCGTCGGCTTCCAGACTTGCGCCCATCTCGCGCAGTTGCCCCGCCATCTGTCGCACTTTGGCGACCATCGCATCACCGGCAAAAAACGCATGCAACTCCGCGAGTTCAGCAAAGCGTTCGGTGCGCTGTTTAATGTTGGTCAGGATGCGTTTATTGGCATCGCTCAGCGTGTTAATTCGCCGTTGGCGTTGCTCTTGCAGTTGCAAACGCCGCGCTTCGATGCTGTCTTGCGTGTTATCGCGCTGCTCCAAAATCAACAGTAAAAAGTCATCAAATTCGCTAAATTGGCTTTCGAGTTCTTGCAGTTGATCCAGCATCCGCGCCAGCAAACCATCACAGTCATCCGGTGCGGAGAGTGCGCCAATGCCATTGGCAAGGCTTTGTTCGTACAAGCGAATTCTTGCGGCAAATTGCGCCCGTGCTTCGGCACTGCCTTGTTCGCGCAAGCGGATTTCGGCCTCGGCGCGTTGTTGGTTGATGGTGGCGTAAATACTGGAAATATTTTCGGCGATTTGGGTTTGTTGGGTGGTGTTATCGCCGCTCATCGAGGCCAACATGCTCTGAATCATGTCCAAACCCAGCGTTAGCTCGCGATATTGCGCCACCAGTTTACTGAGCTGATCGCGGCTTTGTGCTTGCGCAACTTGGCTGGTCAGTTCGGCCAAGGTATTGCGATAGCCTTGCAACGCTGCATCAGAGGCCAAAAAATCAAAGGTTTGTACGGTCAGTTGATCTTGTGCAGTTGTTAATTCAGTTTGAAGTTGATCCAGTCGCGCCGTGTCAATATAGCGCCGATCTTTTAAGGTCATCAGTTGACCGTGATGATCGCGTAGTTTTTTCAGGTAACTGACGAACTGATCTGGCGCATTCCATTGTTTTGGTTTCAGATCACGCAGTAATTGCGCCTGTTGTTGCGCGACCTGCTCAATCGCTTGGTTGGATTGCTGACGAATCGCTTGGACTTTTTCATATTCATCAATCATTAGCTCGGCTGTGCCACGCGCCGCCACCATCTGCTGTTGAAAGGTCTGAAAATGCGCTTCACTTAGCCAAAAATACTGATCCAATGTCCGATCAATCTGCCGAATCAACCCATTAAAATGTCGTTCAGAAGCAGTCGGTTGCTCAATCAGTTTGACCACAGTGTTGAGTTCGGCAATGCCACGCACCAGTTCAGGATTGCCGATTTTGCCTAGCACGCTATCGTTGCGCTGTTGTTGTTCGGCATGCACGCTGTCGGTCATAAACGGCGTTTGCCACAGTTGCAGCTGATGCACCAAGGTCGGCTCACCTTCGGCATGAAAAATCGCCAATCGGCCGCTATTGTGCAGCGCATAGCCATGCCCAATCAGTGGTGTGTCGGTGCTTTTGTTAATCAAGTTATAGCGATACAGCAGGACATGACCGGTTTTTTGCGCAAAAAATACAAACAGCACATCTTCGCCATTAGGTGCGCGGATCGTGCGTTTATAGCGAAAATCCTCGTTCGGAATCTCATAGGTTTTGAGTTCGCCACTATTCAGATAAAAGCCCGCTGGAAAAATCACCCCATGATTTTCGGGCAGTGCCACCACTGAGCCTGCCAGTTGATCAATCCGCTGTACCTTTTGCAAATCACGATTAAAAATATAGTAACGCCATGTTTTTTCGGTAAACGGTAAAATCCGCACCAAAATCAACGTACCTAAATCCGCATATTCAAAGCTGCCATCATCGAGTGATTGTGAATCGACATCGACCGGATCGGAAAAAATCCCCTGACCACTGGCGGTGTTGTTTTCAATCTTAAAGGTAATGTCACCACGCAAGTTATCGACAAAAATCGTATCTAAAATATTCAGGTGCGGCTGGCGACCTTGCACTTGCATCTCACGGGTGGCAGTGACCCACTTAAAGCTAAAACGATCTGGAAACTTCAGGTCACGCTCGCCGCGATTGTCGATATAGCGATTCACGCTGCCATTTGGAAACAGCTCCCAGCGAAATACCCGAACATCAGTGACTTTTTCGCCAATCTGAAATACTGCGAGCAACATGCCATTCATGCAGACCAATTGGCTTAAAAATGCATTACTATAGTATTGTTGTAGCTCATTAAAATCGCGCAAAAACATCGGATCATGCAGAAAAGTATCTGCATTGGTGTGCGCGGTTAATTCAAACTCGCCGTTGCTGTCATCGAGTTGATACAGCACAAAAATATCGTCGGTGTTCAGATTTCTGCGTAGGCCAAGCTGAAGATTAAAACCAAAGAGTAACTGTGAGCCAAGCTGCACCACATCACGGGCGATGGCGTTTTGTTCGGTGCGTACCCGTGAACGACCCAAAATCGCCATATTCGCGCTGCCAAATGCATCAGTGCGTTCGCTGTTGAGCTCGGCAATCGACTGGCGCAGGTGATCACCTTGTTCGCGTAGGCGACGCTGAATGGTGTCAAAAGCAGAGCTTTCACGGACGATTTGTTCAAGTGGCTGGGCGTCTTGTGACATAGGTGCGTTCCGTCAGTGTGTTTATGTGTTGGTTAAAAGGTGGTCATGACCGAGTAAGCCCGAATTTTACGATCAACCGTGACTAACAACATTGCCTCGGTCTTTGCTTGCGCAATTAACAGTCGATCAAAAGGGTCGTGATGATGTGCTTCTAAATTTGCCAAGGCCTCAATATGGGCAAGGGTAATCGGTAGGACTTGCAGGTTATTATCGATTTGTTGTCGGCTAATCATCTCGCCAAGTGGTACTTGTAGGGTAAGTTTGCCGAGCTGTTGTTTGATTTGAATTTCCCATGGTGAAACGAGGCTAAGAAATAATGTGTTTTGTGGGTCTGCACATAAATCTAGCAGGTGTTTCGGCATTTGGCTCGGATCTTGATTGAGCCATAAAAAAATATGCGTATCCAGTAAGAGGTTCATTCGCTTGAGTCCAGCCAAAACTGCTCAGGCAAAGCATCATCAAAGTCAGCTTGAATTTGAATTTGCTGTTTAAACTGTCCAAACACACGAGGTCGTGCCAAGGGACGATCAGCGTCATACATGACAATCACTTTTGCACGTCCTGCGCGAATATGTTTTGGCAGCTTGAGGTGTATTTCGTGTGATTGCGTAATCTGTGCTGAGAGTTCAATGGCTTGCATAGAATATTACTCCAGTGTACGGTTCACTGTAATGACAACAGTCGCACCAATTTAGCCAACCCGTCTTGAACTCACAAGTGAGTTTACGTTGAGCGGGTGGGCGATAAGCGGCGAGTGGGGGGAGTCCACCCCCTATCTATTTTTATGATCCCGCAGAGTCACCTGATGCAGCCACCCGACTGGCAATCGCCGCCAGCGTTGCTTGCAGTTGCGGAGACTTGGATAGCGCGCCTTCGACTGCCTTACCATAGCTCATGCCTGTGGTAAATTTTTCGAAGATGCTGGCATCGCCACCGATCAGCTCAAACTTGGCGTTTTGTAGCGCAGCGGCCATGACTTTGGCGTTTTCTTGCGCAATAATGCGCTGTGCGTCGAGTTGTCCCAAGATTTGTTTTTCTTGCAACTCTAAGCCCATGCGGAACTCTTCAAACGAGCGTGCATCAGCCGACAGGTCTTCGTAGGTTTTCAGCTTCGCGAGTAAGCCGTTCGCGTCGGCGACCAAGATTGCTTCGCGTGCCTTGGCTTTGGCCAGTCCGAGACGTTCTTCGCCATCGGCCTCAGCAAATAGGCGTTTTTCCATGACCAACGCTTCGGCCAGTCCAGCTTCTTTGTCCGATGCGGCCATGGCTTCACGCGCTTTGGCTTTGGCCAGTCCAAGCTTTTCTTCACCATCGGCTTCTGCACTGAGACGTTGTTGCAGCACTTCAGCTTCGGCCAATCCCGCTTGTTTGTCCGACATCGCCATTGCTTCGCGGGCTTTGGCTTTGGCAAAGCCGAGCTTCTCCTGTCCATCGGCTTCGACTTGTAAGCGGTTGTCCAGTACCCGCACATCGGCCATGCCGGTTTCTTCTTGGGCTTTTGCCATCGCGAGTTTGACCTCGGCTTGCGCCAGCCCTGCAGTTTTCTCGGCGTTGGCATTGGCTTCTTGCACTTGGGCAGCGGCAAGACCTGTTGCAGCGGCGAGGGCTTGTTGGCCTTCGGCTTGTTTTTTCTCAGCAGCAGCTTTCTTCTCAGCAGCATCAAACTCTGCCTGAGCGCGAATCAATACTTCATCGGCCTCAAACTTAGACTGCTCAAACTGTGCTTCGGCGGCTTTGACTTGCTTGATTTTGTGTTCTTCGGCAGTGGCTTGCGCTGCGGTGATCGACACCAGTTTTTTTCGCTCTGCATCGGAGCGGTTGCGCACGTCTTTGATGTTTTCTTCTTCCTCAGCCACTCCACGTTCGACTGCGATGCGCTGACTGGTGATTTCAGCGATTTCTTTGCGCTCGCCTTCGAGCTCTTTTTCCATGTTGATGCGTTCGACTTCGACTGCACGCTGACGGTTTACATCTTCAAGCTCACGTGCTTGGCGAATCCGCACATCCTCGATCTGAATCGCACGCTCACGGGCTTTTTCGGCCAGTTCAATTTGGCGTTTTTTGTTTTCTTCGGCAATAGCGATTTCTTCTTCTGTTTTGATGCGTGCCGCTTCGATTTTACCGCGCTCTTCTTGCTGTACTTGCTCAGTCGCAGAGGTTTCACGGGCTTTTAAGGTGTCGATTTCGCGGCGTTGCCGTGCTTCTGCATCGGTTTGGCTGCGCTCTAGTTCCAAAGCGGCTTCACGCGCAGAGACATTTTTGCGTTGTATTTCAAGCTCTTGATCGCGCTCTAAACGATTGGTTTCGATATTGTGCTTGGCGGTGATTTCGGTGATACGCCGAATGCCCTCGGAGTCGAGAATGTTATTTGGGTCGAGTGAGCTTTTTGGGGTCTGCTCCAAGTAGTCAATCGCCACGTCTTCAAGCACATAGCCGTTCAGATCTTGCCCAATCGTTTCAATAATCGCATCCCGAAACGCTTGACGCTCCTCGAACAGTTGCATGAAGTCGAGTTTTTTACCGACAGTTTTTAGGGCTTCACTGAATTTTGAGTTAAACAGTTCGTTGACGGCATCACGATCTGACGCACGATCTACGCCGACTGATTTGGCGACTTTGAGCACATCAGCGGCAGTTTCGTTGACCCGCAAATAAAACGCGACGCTAATATCCGCCCGCAAGTTATCACGACAGATCAGGCCATCTTTGCCCATGCGATTCAGTTCAAGCGTAATGACCGAGATCTTCATCACTTCTGCGCGGTGAATCACCGGCAAAATCATTGCACCGGTAAAATACACTTTTGGTGTGCTAGATGTATCGTTTTTAATCAGGGCTTGGCCTTGGTCGATTTTGCGATAAAAAATCTTGATCAGCAGGAGCATGCTGAGTAAGACGATCAAAATCACTGCAATTGCGCTGACTGCCAAAATAAGCCAATGGGTCATGTGTTTGTTCTCCTGAACTGGTGCAGATTATGACGGGGCAATGTGTGTACATGCCCCAAAGTCCTATCGATCTTCCATTGAGATTTGCTGAATTGATCCTGCCAGAAATTCGGCTTCAGGCACAACCCAATACAAGTTTTTTTCGGCGATATATTCAACAAATACTGCTCGACTGCCACGCGATAGTGGCGTGCTGCTGCGCACTTGTAAAATTAAATGTGCGCCATCAAGATGCGCCTCGGCTCGGCCTTGTTCTTGATCAACGCTCGGTGACATGATGCTACAGACACAGCCCAGAATACGGGTTTGGGTCGGCTGTTCGACTTCAGCGAGTACGCCGTGAAAAGGTCGTACCAGTAGCGCACTCAAAACCAGTCCGAGTAATAATGCGACGGGAATTAACACACAGCCGACCACAACGCCCAGTAAGCCGGTCAGCCACGCTGCAAATAATACCTGTATGGAGTAAGTCGTGAGCCATGCCCATAATAAAATTAGGGTGATCAACAGCGGCAGTGGTACACCTTTCAGTCCTAAGGTGGTCATTAAGCCGCCCAAATCTAGCCAGCCATCACCCGCATCCAGATCAAGGTCGGAGCCCAGCAGACCGGTCAATGAAATCAACCAGTACAGTACAGCGACCCCGAGCAAAACGGTAAAGATAATCGTCGGAAAAGCGAGGATGTTCGCGAGGAAAATGGTCATGTATTTTACCTCCGATGATGCAGTCAAGCTGTCTTTTGTCTAGCTTTGTCTGTTTTTTGCAACAGTTAGTTTATAACGTATTTTTACTGGTTTTGGCAAGTTATTGTCGGGTTGACACCAATAAAAACCGCCAGTGGTCGCAAGATTTTGGCACAATACTGATCTGTGCTGCTGTTGAGTGGGATTGGTGATGAGCATGACTATCCTAGATGCCAAAGATGATGAGTATACGCGCCGTTTTGCGGGGATTGGTCGGGTGTACGGTGATCGTCGCTTGACCGCGTTTGCGCAAGCACATGTGATGGTCATCGGTATTGGTGGGGTAGGCAGTTGGGCAGCCGAGGCATTAGCACGCACGGCGATTGGTGAGATGACATTGGTTGATATGGATATTTTGGTTGCCTCGAACATCAATCGACAGTTACCTGCACTCACAGATACGCTCGGCTTAGAAAAAACCCAAGCGATGGCCGAGCGGATTCGTGGCATCAATCCAAGGATAAAGCTGAATATCATTGATGATTTTTTAACGGTGGATAACCTGCCGCAGTTATTAGCAACGCCACCCGATGTGGTGTTGGATTGTATTGATGATGTCAAAGCCAAGCTTGCGCTGATTTTGCATTGTCGGCGGCATAAAATTCCGTTGGTGGTGTCAGGCAGTGCGGGTGGCAAAACTGATCCACTCAGTATTCGAGTCGCTGATTTATCCAAGACTGAATACGATCCGCTGCTAGCCAAGATCCGCCGCACGTTGCGACAGGATTACAACATGTGCAAGAAACCGAAAGATAAATTTGGCGTGACGTGTGTCTATTCGATTGAACAGCCGTATCAGCCGGAGACTTGTACGACGGGTGGTTTGCAGTGTGGCGGCTATGGTTCTGCGACGGTGATGACCGCGAGCGTTGGGTTGGTGGCGGTGGCTGAAGTGTTAAAGAAGCTAAAGTGACTCACATTTACCAGATGCGTGTCACACCATAAGCATCCATTGCGACATCAATACTGATCAATGGAATATCTTCGCTTAACGCTTGTGCAGCCAACATGCGGTCGAATGGATCGCGATGGTGAAAGGGTAATTTAGAAACGCGGTCTGCATGTTGAATTGTGATCGGCAAGATACTGAATTGGTTGATAGACAGTTGTTGCGTCATGAAGCTTTCTAGTGGCTCAGGCAGTTGGTATTTGCCAAGACTGATTTTGATGGCGAGTTCCCAGTAGCTTGCCGGACTGACATAAATCAGATGGTTAGGATTTTCGATCTGCTGTTTTGCGGTTGCAGAGAGGCTTGGTGCGTCGAGCAAAAACCATAACAGCGCGTGGGTGTCTAGTAGAAATTTCAAGACATATAATCCTGAAAGTCAGCCAAGTGCGCGTCATCATCCTGCAAAATGATGAGTTGATGCTTTGCAGAGCCTGCTTGCCGTTGTGCTGCGACAGGCTGAGCGAGTGGTTCATTCGTCGCTGTTTGGTGCTGGCTTTGCTGTTCCAAAAACTCTACAAACGCCAATGCTTGTCGCGCTGCATCTTCAGGCAAACGCAAGCTGTGCTGATAAATTTTTTCGGCAATACCCATCAGAAAAGCCACCTGTTCAACGCCAATGCTTTCATCAATCTAATCAGTTTTGGATGTCCGTACAAGCGCCGGTGATGATTTTTTTGAGCAAAAAATAAACGACAGCTTGACGATTTAATCAGTCCGTTAAGCTGTCGTGTGGAAGATCTTCTCGATTTTAGATCAATTCAATCGCCACCGCAGTCGCTTCACCGCCGCCGATACACAAAGTTGCCACGCCTTTTGTACCGCCAGTACGCTTGAGTGCATGAATCAAGGTGAGAATGATGCGTGAGCCAGTCGAGCCGACCGGATGACCCAGCGCACAAGCACCGCCATGAATATTGACCTTGGCAGCGTCTAGGCTGTATTTGTCAATCGCCGCCATCGTCACCATCGCAAACGCTTCATTGATTTCCCACAGATCGACTGATTCAGCCGTCCAACCCGCCTTGTCCAAGACTTTTTGGATCGCACCGACAGGCGCAATGGTAAATTCGCTTGGGTGCTGACTGTTACTAGAAGTCGCGACAATCCGTGCCAGTGGGCTTAAGCCTTTGGCAGCAGCGGTGGACTCGCGCATCAGCACCAAAGCAGAAGCACCGTCCGAAATCGAACTGGCATTGGCGGCGGTAATCGTACCGTCTTTGGCAAACGCAGGCTTTAAGCTTGGGATTTTATCCAATTTGGCATTCAGTGGCTGTTCATCGACCTCCACAGCGACTTCACCAGCACGGCCTTTGACCATGACAGGGGTGATTTCGTCTTTAAACCAGCCGTTGTTGATCGCATCTTGCGCACGTTTCAGCGAGCGAATGGCAAACTCGTCCATTTGTTCGCGGGTGTAGCCCATCTTGCTAGCGGTATCTTGGGCAAATGAGCCCATCAGACGACCGGTTTCGGCATCTTCCAGACCATCTAAAAACATATGATCTTTGATTTCGCCATGTCCCATACGGAAGCCGCCGCGTGCTTTTGGCAATACATATGGTGCGTTGGTCATCGACTCCATACCACCGGCCACCACGATATCGGCACTTTCGGCTTTGAGCATATCTGTGGCTTGCATCACGGCTTTCATGCCGGAGCCACACAGTTTATTGATGGTGACTGCGCCAGTGTGATCGGGTAGTCCAGCTTTACGCATGGCCTGACGCGCTGGGCCTTGTTTTAGGCCAGCAGGTAGCACACAGCCCATGATGACCTCTTGTACATCGGTCACTGCAACCCCTGCACGCTCAATCGCGGCCTTAATCGCCGTCGCTCCGAGTTCCGGCGCACTCACCGCTGCCAGTGAGCCTTGAAAGCCACCCATTGCAGTACGCGCACCATTAACAATAACCACAGATTCGGTCATGAGTTGATTCCTTTACACATTAAACAAATTGTTCAGCAAAATCATGTTTGCCCAAGGCAACATGCCGCGACACAACACCTGCACGATGATACTGCGTTTAGCAGCGCACGTCTGTGGTGTATTTCACCAACACGCCAGTGTTACGCATGCTGAGTCTGAATAAATGCTTTTGCTCAAAATCACAATAGTGAAAACTGCCAAAGCTGGAATGGGGCATGCCAGAGGTATGCTCAAATCGAACAAAATTCGGTGCGCTAACGCCGCCACGCCACTGCCACGCGCCGTATTTCAGATTCAGAGGTTCAAAGCGCAGGATCACATCGACATCAGGTGTAAAGCGATTGTCGAGGTTGACGTCATGAAACATCAACATGCCATGATGCCAATCTGCGGCATTACACTGATCGCCATGCCGACTGCCGCAAACAATAATACGGTGACGTAACGAAAATGCAGTATTGCGTGCTTCTTGTAACAGTTGTTTTGTGATTCGCTCGACTTTAAGTCGCTCGTAATACTGCAGCACCTGCACGATTGACGGCAAGGCACTCGTGACCAAGATCGCCATGAGTGCAACCACGATCAACAACTCAACCAAGCTAAAAGCGCCTTGATATTGCAGGGATGAACGGTGGTTAACAAATCGTCTCAGGTTGGGCTGTGCGGATTTTTTAGCAGTGTTCTGCATCAAGTATGCAGATCTATCGCAGTGGTTGGCTACGTTAAAGTAGCGTTGTTTCGGTTTTCTATTCAAGGCATTACACTCTTTTTATCGGAAACTTGATTTACTAAACTGCAACGGACGATCACATTGAAATTGTCAACAATTGCGTCAGTAGATTGATTGCGTTCTGGCAGCGATACGCGCCGTGTAGTCTGTTATCGGTTGACATCTGGTCAATTCAGGCTATCGTATACGCGATGGATTAAGCACCACACGCTGTCATTTGTAATAAAATGTGTTCTGACGACCTTAAGTCTGATCCTTCTGGAGGATATCTATGAAACTCAATCGTATTGCCTTGGCAATCCTCGTGGCAGCACCACTGCCAATGGTCGCAAACGCTGGTGTGACTATCACCCCGCTGATGCTCGGCTACCACTACATGAACGAAGCGCATGATGATCAACGCGCAGTGTTGCTCGACCGTGAAGGCCGCGCTACTAATCCAGGTGTGGGTGCGCCGGCTCCCGGTGGTGTTGCGCTAAAGAATGATCTGTATGTCGGTGCAGCGATCGGTATCGAAGTCACCCCGTGGATGGGCGTTGAGATCGAATATGGTCAAACCAACGGTGATGCACGTGCTAGTCGTCGTGCTGTCGCAGCAGGGGTGCTTGGTCAGCCTTGGGACTATAAGCAGCAGATGCTGACGGCCAATGCCTATGTTACCTCCGACCTGATCACCCAAAACTATGAAGGTGCGTTTAAGCCTTATGTATTGCTCGGTGTTGGTCGCAGTGAAATCGAGGTGGAAGCACCGAATCGCAACCCATCAACCCGTGACACCATCGGTAACGCAGGTCTAGGTGCGTTCCTGCGCCTAGGTGACACCGTGTCACTGCGTGGTGAAGGTCGTGCCATCCATAACTTCGACAACAACTGGTGGGAGTTTATGGGTCTGGCAGGTCTGCAAGTCGTGTTGGGCGGTCATTTGATGCCTTCGATTCCTGTGCCACCACCAGCAGTTGAGCCAGTACCTGAGCCAACACCTGAGCCAGTGGTTGTTCCGCCAGTGGTTGTTGCTCCAGTTGATAGCGATGGCGATGGTGTGACTGATGATCTGGATCAGTGTCCAAATACCCCACGCGGTGTTGCAGTGGATGCCAAGGGTTGCCCAGTTCAGTTGACTGAAGATCTCCAGCTTGAGCTGCGCGTATTCTTCGACATCAACAAGTCGAACATCAAAGACCAGTACAAGCCAGAAGTCGCTAAAGTTGCCGACGCACTGAAACAGTACACCGATGCGACCGCGAAAATCGAAGGTCACACCGATAACACCGGTCCACGTCGCTTGAACGAGCGTCTGTCATTGGCACGTGCGAATTCTGTGAAGAGCATGCTGGTCAGCGAGTATGGCATTGCACCGACCCGCATCGAGACTCAAGGTTTTGCATGGGACAAGCCAATTGCACCAAACGACACTGTTGAAGGCCGTGCAATGAACCGTCGCGTGTATGCGGTCATTCAAGGTCAGCGTGAAGTTGTCAAAATGCAAGACGGTACAACTCAGCCAGCAAACTAATCTGCTGTATTAAGTCACCGCTAAAAAGCAGCCACCCGAGAGTGGCTGCTTTTTTATGTGTGTTTTTTGGGGAGTAATACCATTTGGTATAAGCCAACATTCGCGTTTGTTATGGGGTAGAGGTTTGGCTCTTACAGCGATTTTATTTTTTTACCACACCTTTGGGAACGGGTGCTTTACTGGCAAGCTTTAAGTGCAAACCAGCTTGTGCCATCAGATTGGCAGATACTGGTGCAGTCATAAAAACAAACAAGGTGATGAGTAGCTCAGCAATACCTGCGCGTCCTTGTACCACACCGAGCATAATCGAGACGATCAATACACCGCCCAAGCCAAGCGTCGAGGCTTTGGTCGGCGCGTGTAAGCGCATAAAAAAATCAGGCAGACGGGCAAGACCAATCGCGCCAACCAACAAAAAAAATGCTGAAATCACGATCAGGCCAGCAGCCAGCCACTCAATTATTGGGTGCATTTTAAAACTCCTTGTGCGTCTTTGAGCTTATTCAACGTGCTTATTCAACAGTGTCACCCCGCGTGACATAGCGTGCCAATGCGACAGTTGAGACAAATCCCAACATCGCCACCAGTAGTGCCGCTTCAAACAGCAGTGTATTGTTCAGATACAGCCCCAACAAAATAATCAGGGTAACTGAATTCAAATACAGTGTGTCTAATGCCAAAATTCGATCAGCAATCGACGGACCTTGGATCAATCGCCAGCCGGTCAGCACAATCGAGATAGACAGTGCAAAAAAACCGACCATCAGTGCCACACTCAAAATCGGATATTGCATTAGTGTTGCTCCTGCTCAGTCACGACTTCGGCGGCAAAAATTTCCAGCAATGGCCGCTCGTAGCGTTGTTTCATGTCGAGAGCAGAGGCATTGCCATCTTCACAGTTGAGTGCATGCACGAGAATTTCGCCTCGTTGTTCGTCCACCACTGCCGAAACCGTGCCTGGTGTTGTGGTAATAATCGTGGCAAACAACGCATTCACCGTCGGATGGTTACTCGCCAACGGTACGCGAATCCAGATGGGATGCATGTTATCCAGCTTGCCTAAGACCAGCCGTGCCACAATCACGTTGGAGATGACAATATCCCACAGCACAATACCGCTAAAATGTAAGGCTTTTAGCCAGTTAACCCGATGGCGATCTGCCAAAAAAGGCTGGATTAAACGCGGGATGACCAGACCAATACACAGCCCCGCGACGATATGAAAAATCTCAACACTATGAATCAGTGCCATCCAACTGAGTGCAATCAGCACCGTAAGGATCGGATGTGAAAACCACTTGCGTGTCGTCTGAGTTGAAGTCGTCATGGCAGTGCTTGCACCTCAGTCGGTTGTGGATTTACAGACTGTTGATCGGTCGGCTGTTGGTATTTTTTTGGGATGGTGCTGGGTGGTTCACCTTGATAGGGGCGTGTGGTGATGTTTTGGTCAAGATCACCCTGTAAACCCAAGACGGCTTGCGCATAAGCAGGTCGATCATAGAGTTGCAGTGCCGTCGCATCCATATAGCGTTTCATCGGCGCAGCAAAAGCCGCCATAAAAAACCCCACACTGAGCAGCAGCATGGTCATACTGAGCAGCACGCGATTGGCAGGTGGTATGTTTTGGTCTGATTTTTCATCGACATGCACATGCCAAAACAAAATCACCCCAGCACGCGCTAACCCGATGATGCCGAGCAGCCCAACCAGCAGCACTACCGTCCAGACAATCGCGTGACTGGCCAAGCCTGCTGAACTTTCCAGAATCATCAGCTTGCCCAAAAAACCCGGCAGGGGGGGTAAACCGGCCACCGATGCAGCACCGAGTAACAGCAACAAACCCAGCAGGACAGGCTCTTGAACCCGCGATGCTGGCTGTAGAACGTCCTTGATTTTGCCACGTTGACTGGAGATTAACTCAACAAACAAAAACAAACCGGCAATCACCAAGGTACTGTGCATCATGTAATACAAAGCAGCAGCCAGACTACTGGGGTTAAACAGGCTAATCGCCACCAAAATCGTACCGACTGATGAGACGGTGAGGTAAGCGACCAGTCTTTTTAACGTGTGCGCCGCCAGTGCGCCAAGCACACCGAGTACACTGGTCAACAGTGCCAACGGCAGCAGCCACGCTGCCACAGCCAGCGCGGATTCACCCGCATCCACCCCAAAAATCAGTGCATGCACCCGAATGATGCTATACACCCCGACCTTGGTCATAATCGCAAATAACGCGGCGACTGGTGCAGATGCCGCTGCATAGGTGTTGGGCAGCCAAAAATACAATGGTACCAATGCGGCTTTGAGGCCAAATACCACCAGCAGCACAAAGGCCGCAGTGCGCGCCAATACTGCCTCGTCACCGGTCAGCGTCGCCACCTTAAGGGCGACATCGGTCATATTGAGCGTGCCAGTCGAGGCATAGACCAAGGCCAATCCAAGCAAAAATAACGCTGATGCAACCAGATTCAAGACGACGTAATGCACGCCCATACGAAACCGCTTTGCGCCTTGACCATGTACCAGTAGTACATAAGATGCCAGCAACAAAATTTCAAAGAACACAAACAGGTTAAACAGATCACCGGTTAAAAACGCACCGGATAAACCCATCAGTTGAAATTGAAACATCGCATGAAAATAGCGTCCGCGACCATCCCAACCGCAACAGGCATAAGCCAGTGCAGGCACAGCGACCATATAGGTCAATAGCAACATCAGTGCCGAGAGTCGGTCAAGCACGAGATTAATGCCGAACGGGGCTTGCCACTCACCCAGCGCATACGACACGATTGCCCCTTGCTGTGCGTGTACGAGTAGTACCACTGCCATGCCTAAACCGAGCAGTGCGGAACCAAAACTGACCCAACGTTGTCGGCGTATGCTTGCCTGTGCGACAGCAGGATGACTCGATTTCGAGTCGCCCATCAGTATCAAAAGCACCGCAGTCAGTGCCGGTAACAGCACCGAAAACAGGGGGAGGTGCTGCTGCCAAAAGCCCAACAATCCTTCAATCATCATGACGACTCCTGTGAGTCACGCTTGGCAGCATGGCCGGTTTCGTGTCCATCAATATGATCGGTATCATTTTCAAATCGACTGCGCAGTGCCATCTCCACCACAAAGCCAGTGGTCGCAAAACCAATCACAATCGCCGTCAACACCAACGCTTGCGGTAAAGGATCGGCCACTTGCTGTCCACCAATCAAGATCGCTGGTGCGTTTGTCCACAGGCGTCCGGTCGCAAACAACAAGACATTGACTGCATAGCCTAACAAGCACAGTCCGATGATCACTGGAAAGGTGCGTCCGCGCAGCAATAGATAAATCCCTGTCGCCGTCACCATGCCAATACCGCTGGCCATCAAAAACTCAAGACTGACCAAATCAAGGCTCATTTCTCTGCTCCAGTCGGTGCTTGTTGGGTGGTGTTGGGTTCGTCACTTGCCGCACCCAGTACCGAAATTGAGAGTAGCGTTGCGCCAACCACCGTCAGGTACACGCCGAGATCAAAAATGACGGCTGAGGCCAAATGAAACTCACCGAAGATTGGCACTTGGACATAGGTATTGCCGCTGGTCAAATAGGGACGACCAAACCAGAATGACAGCACGCCGGATAGACCTGCGATCAGTAAACCATAGCCCAACCAGCACTCATAACGCCTGCCTTGCATTGCCTTGAGCAAGTGTTCGGCGCGTGCTTGACCCAATGCCATGTACTGCACCACCAGCGCGACTGCGGTGATGAGTCCGGCAATGAAACCGCCGCCAGGCATGTTGTGACCCCGCATAAAGATATACAGCGAAAACACCAGTGCCAGTGGTAAAGCAACAGAGGCTACCACGCGCAGCATCAGCGGCAATTCAGCAAATGTCCAAGCCCGTCCAGCCGGATCATGCAGTGCTCGCCGCGTATGCATGCCGTCCAGCATGGCCAGCACCCCGAGTGCCGCAATGCCCAGCACCGTCACTTCCCCCCATGTGTCGTAGCCACGGAAATCCACCAAGATCACGTTGACCGCGTTGGTTCCGCCGCCGAGTGGATAAGACTGCTCCAGCAAATACCATGAAATCGACTGGCCATCTCGACTGAGGATCAGCCATGCCAGCCACGTGACACCAATACCGCCTGCAATCGCCAACCCTGCATCACGCCAACGCCGCAGTTGACTCGACTCTCGTGGGGTTTGTTGCGGCAGTAAAGCAAGACCCATCAGCAACAAGACGGTCGTCACCAACTCCACTGACAGCTGTGTCAATGCCAAGTCAGGTGCGGAAAACTGCACGAATGCCAGCGAGGTGACCAGCCCGACCACGCCCAGCACCACCACGGTCTGTAGTCGTTGATGATGTTGAGCGGCCAATACCGCACAACTGACCAACAATAACAGCCAAACCACAATCGCCAGCCCTGATGCGGGTAACAGCTCGCGTGTGCCAGTGCTGATCGGCTCACCCCACAGTGCCGCAGCAACCCCGATAATGGTTGCACCGACCAGCCATGCCAGATAACGCTGTAATGAGCCGTTTTCCAGATAGCGCGTGATCAAACCGGCAGTTTGAAACAGGCCATTAATCAGACTGTCGAATATCGTCTTGCCGCGTAGTTTGCCAAACCATTGCTCAGACTCGATTCGGTGTAAACGGTTCTGTTTAATCAAGGCAAAATACAACGCTACACCGACAGCCAAAGCGATCACACTCATCAGCAACGGCAGATTAAAGCCATGCCAAATCGACAGATAATAGTCCGGCAACGGTTGTCCGGTCACTGCTGCCGCCGCCAATGCGACCATCGGACCAAAGGTCAGCGCAGGCAGCAAGCCCACCACAATCCCTAGAGCCGCCAATATCGCCACTGGTGCTTTCATCAGCAGCGGAGGTTCGTGTGGGTGTGGGTTGGGCAGGTCTTTTGCCGGTGTATTGCCAGTTGTATTGAAATAGACGTCATGTACAAAGCGTAGCGAGTAGGCCACGCTACAAATCCCCGCCAGCGTCACCGCCAATGGCATGAGGATGTGCGCCCAACCGCTGGTACCCACCACAGCCTCAGTAAAAAACATCTCTTTGGACAGGAAGCCACCGGTCAGCGGCACACCCGCCATAGATGCCGCAGCCACCATCGACAAGGTTGCTGTCCATGGCATCAGCGACCACAAGCCGCCGAGTTTACGCAGGTCACGGCTGCCCGTTTCGTGATCGACAATCCCTGCCAGCATAAATAAACCGGCCTTAAACGTAGCATGATTGAGGATATGAAACACCGCTGCCACTGCCGCCAGTGGTGAGCCTAGACCCAGCAAACAGACAATCAGACCCAAGTGACTGATGGTCGAATAGGCCAGTAAGCCTTTGAGATCGTGTTTAAATAGCGCAATAAACGCTGCAAACAACAGCGTGATCAGTCCTGTGCCTGTCACCAAATACTGAAATAACGCTGCCCCCCCTAAGATTGGATATAGTCGCGCCAGCATAAACACGCCCGCTTTGACCATCGTGGCCGAGTGCAAATAGCCAGAGACTGGCGTGGGGGCGGCCATCGCATCGGGTAGCCAAAAATGAAATGGAAATTGCGCTGATTTGGTAAAACAACCGACTAAAATCAGCAATAACGCAGGTGTAAACCATGCATGCGCTTGGATCAGACTGGCTTGTGCGGTCATCTGGCTGATTTCGTAAGTACCTGCGATTTCGCCCAGCAAAATAAAACCTGCCAGCATCGCCAAACCACCACCACCGGTGACTGTGAGTGCCATCCGTGCGCCTGAGCGCGCTTCGGGTTTATGTCCCCAATAACCGACCAACAAAAACGACGAAATACTGGTGAGTTCCCAAAAAATAATCAGTAGTAGTAAGTTATCCGACAGCACAATCCCGAGCATTGCCGCCATAAACAGCATCATCAAGCTGTAAAACTTGGCGACAGAATCAGTTTTGCTGAGATAGGTATGCGCGTATACAATAATTAAGCTGCCGATGATGGTAATCATCAGCGCAAACATCAACGCGAGTCCGTCCATTCGAAAGCTGATGTTGAGCCCCAGCTCTGGTAGCCACGCCCAGTGATTGATCAGGGGTTGGCCTGCAAATACCGCAGGTGCTTCATTCAGTAAAATCCCCAGACTTGCGACGGTCACCAAACCTGCCACGGTTGCAGTGAGACCACGCAGCTGGCCATTTTGCAGTCGTCCAACCCAAAAGGTGAGCAGCGTACCCAACAGTAACGGCAGGAGAATCACGATCAATAGCACAGTGGGGTGTCCTCTTGGCAAAAATTGCGGGTCGGCGCAACGGTCACCGCCCAAGTGTTAGGCAGTAATGAGTTAGACTTCGCTGATTGTACGGATTCAACACAGGGGTGCAATGATTAGTCTGCTGTTTTTTTGCAAAAAACAACGCTAAGTATTTGTTTGATTTGTAAAGCTAACTGCTGACATGAATGTGTCGGGTGCGCATGGCACACCCTGATCAGATGGAGAGCGTGTGAGTTTAGCGTTGCTCGGTCAGCCGGTCTTTGAGCTCCTGTTGCAAGCCACGAATCCTGACTTCGGCATCACGTCGATTATCAAAACCTTGTTTTTGAATGGTTTGTACTTCTTCAATGGTTGAAATCAAGGTTTGCTGGACATGTTCTAAGGTCTCAATATCAATGACTGCGCGCTGATTGATACGAGCGGTATTTACGGTGTTTTGCTGGAGTAGCTCAGCATTTTTGCGCAAAAATTCGTTGGTTGAGTCGTCGATGTTTTGTGCCAACTCTGCGGCCTTTTTTTGCTCCAACAATGAAATCGCCAGCATAAATTGGCGTTTCCATGCGGGTAGCGTCAGTTCACGCACATTATGAAACTTTTCGACCAGTGTTTGGTTGTTGTGCTGGATCATCCGAATCATCGGCAAGGTTTGCATGGCAGACATTTGTAGTGCGTTCAAGTCGCCGACCCGTTTGTCTAAACGTGCTGCCAATTGCTTTAAGTCGCTGATTTCTTGCGCCTGCTGTGGGCTTGGATTCAGGTTAGTCAGTTGCTTGTGCTGGATTTGTTGCTCAAGTTCGGCCAGTTTGATTTTGCCGGTGACAATCGACACGCCAAGCATTTCAAACTCTTGCAGGGTGTGGCCAAACATCTGCTCAAGCATTTGATTGCGACTGGTCAAGCCACGCTCACCAGCGGACAGCTCGTGCATGATCTTTTGGATATGGGTGTCTACACTTTGGAATTTCAGCACAAAGCCTTCTTTATTGCTCTTCATCCGATTCAAAAAACCACCAATCAACGGAATTTTGGAGCGTTGTTCGGTCAGTTCGGACAGGTTCAGTGAGCGAGCTTGTACCACCACTTCGCCAAGTTTTGCGCCCATTTCATCTAGATCATTTTGTTTGACTTGCTTTAAGATGTGATCGGAATACTGCGAGATGCTTTGGCCGCTTTGCCGCCCAAGTTCGCTCAGTTGGTTTGGGTTATTGACCAAATCGAGGCTGTTCACCATCTGACGAACCTGACTGCTCAGATGGGCGGGCAGTTGCAGGGCGGCCAGTTCGCGCTGAATATCGGCATCGGTCTGAATCGGTGAGGGCGGGGTCAGTGCGCCAATCGTATTGGGTGTGGTGGTTTGCGTGTTTGGAATCACACTGACCGGTGAGTTGGTGTGTGCTTGCAACTCTGTCAGTGGTACTGGACTGAGCGGCATTGGCTCGGCATAGACACTTGGCGCACTATTATGCGGTGCGGGTTGTTGTTGGGTTTGCGGTTGTTGTGCATTGCCATCATTTTGAAACGGTGAGTTAGGCTTAAAACCGGTCATGACCTTGATCCTCGATTTATCTGGACGATGTTGTTGGGTTGGCAGCACTACGCGCCAAGACTTGAATAAATTCACGCTGCACATTTAGCAGTGCATCAAGCGAGTCGGCTTGATTGCCACTCGAGAGCATCGCACTGCATTGTTGCTGCCACAGCGGAAAAATCACTTGCTGCACGTCGTTTAGACGCTCTTGTAACTGGTCGATTTGCTCGATAAACAGGCCGATTTGCTTGACTTGTAAGCCAGTCGATTCAGCCAGCGCACGCAGACTCATCAAACGACGGCTCAGTTTGGCTTCACGGCTTTCTTGCCATGCAGGGCTGGGCTGTTCGGGATGATCTTCCAAATGGAGCAAGATTGCGGCACTCAGTTCATCAAACTGTAGCTGTGTGCGTTCGGTTTGATGTTGTAAATCTTTGAGTTGTTGGCGGATGTGTGGCAGTTGCAGTGCCAGTGGCCGCAATCCTTCGATCAGTCGGTTCAATGCAGAGCGCGTCAGCAAGTAGCGTTCTTGTGTGAGAACAACCGGCGGCTGTTTTTGTCCCATCAGGCGATTGAGCCAGCCGATTTTTTGTTGAAACGGCTCAGCAAAACCTTCCAGCGTGGCAATCACCCGCGCCAGCAGTTGCCGAATTTCGTTTAAGGTCGGATGTAGCATCAGATTGGCTGCACGATCAATCGCTTGACTGAGGGTTTGCGCATGTTCTTGCCCCAACAGCATGGCTTGATTGCCGTCTAGCGCGACTAACTGTTGCAGCAGTCGCTCAATCCGTGCCGTGCTGGTCGGCTGCAATGCAAGTTGGCCGAGTGAGGCGATACGCGCTGCGAGCAGTGGATTGGCATCACGGGTAATCGCCCCCGCAAACAGTGGTGCAGGTTTATTTTGCACCACAGGCTGCACCGAATCTGCCGACGCTGTTGTGGTTGGCAGATGATGGGGCGAGGGAAAACGTGGGATGCTCATGTGTGCTTACAAATAGCCCTGTAAAAATGCACCAAGCTCAAGCGTATAGCCTGCGCCAATCGCGTGAAACTCAAAATCGCCTTGTGCATTACGGATAATGGAGCCGACTTGTAGTGCAGTCTCACTACTGAATTCGGCATCTAGATCATACGCGCACAATAGCTCGCCAGTTTCGTCGTTATACAGCTTGATATAGGCTTCACGCAGCAAGCCAAAGCTGTGATTGCGCAGGGCAGCATCATGAATGGTGACCACGAAGGAGATTTCACGAATCTCAGGTTCGAGTCGCAGCAGGTCGACCATCAGGGTTTCATCGTCACCACTGGCTGCGCCAGTACGATTGTCGCCGGAGTGGGTCACGCTGCCGTTTGGGGTGCGCAGATTATTAAAAAACACAAAATGCTGTTCACTCAGCAATTTGGGTTCATTTTGTGCGGTGAGTTTACAGACAAATGCCGATACGTCTAGGTCGAGTGCAGGCGTAGTATTGGCGACTTCCCAGCCTAAACCGACCCGTACCCGCCGTAGGCTTGGGGCTTGTTTGCTCAAGTTGATTTGATTTCCTTTGCTTAAGTTAATAGCCATGCAAAACATGCTCCTATCCGACAGAGGTCACCCATGTAGTGTGGATGATTTCCTATCAGAACATAGCATAAATTTCGGTCGATTTTGCCAATAGAAGCGTTGGCTTTGCGCAAATCGACATGCTGCTCAGGGGGATTTGGTCACCGCATCTAGCGAAGTGGCTCTTCGTCCTCTGGAAACTGGGTTTCCCAGATTTCTTCGCTGGGGCGCACGCCGATCAGTCGATCCACTTGACGCTGTAACTGATCACGGGTTTCGCGAATCTGGAGTGGTATACGGGTCAGCTTGCTGAGAGGCTTCAGTAAGTCTGGCGCAGGCTCAGTCGGCAAAATTCGATATTTAGGATGGGTCAGACCTGAAAACGCTGGATATTTGGCAACGGTTTGTGCGACTTGGGCATGCCACATGGCTTGCCAGCCTTGTTGAATGGCTTTTGGTGTGAGTGCTTGGCGTTGTTGTACAGGCGAGACCGGTGCAAGGCCGCGTAAGCGTTTATCGACACTGCCGCACCACGGGCTTTGTCGTGCGACAATATTCGGGGCGAGTTGTTCACCGACTTTTTCTTGCAGCTGATCAAACCAATCAATCGCTTGTTCGAGTGGCTCATGAATCAGCGCGGGCTGGGCTTCAGAGTGGCGACGTGCCGACTCAATCAGCTTGTCGATACGAGACTGACCTTCGACGATCATGTCACGATGCTGGTCAAGCTCTTGGCGGACACGTTCACGCACTTTGCGTACGGGCGCAAGGCTGGACAACGGCTGTTGAAATGGCACGGCTAAGTCGTGTAGTGATTCACGCAGTGAGATCGGGCGCAGCGATATGGGGCGCAAAGACACCGGATAAAATTGCATGGCGGTATTCCAGTCCAAGAACGTTGAAGCTCGCTTGTCGCTCATGATACAAAAACCTCCATGCTGCACCCTTGCTAATTGTCTAACATCCAAACAGTCATTGCTGCTGTTGGTTGGTTACGCTACTGTATTTGAAGTGTTTTTTGAAATATTTGTTTGCTGCGTTACACGACTGCCTCCGACTTTAGCATGCTTCTTGGCAGATTGGTGCAACTTTGGCTCTGGTATTGTGACGATTTGGTCGCAGTTTTTGATCGTAGATCTGCTAAGCTCAAAATATGAAAACCCCCTTGATTCGCCGTCGTCCGCAGGTACCTCTGAGTCATTCGGTGACTCAGCCACTGCTGCCTTGCTTGGAGCAACAACTGTCGTTTGCGCCACGGCCACGCTGTGCCGATGCGTCGGTCTTGTTGGCGTTGACTGACGAGGCGCAACCGCGTGTGTTGCTGACTCGCCGTTCTACGCGGTTAAAATCGCATGCCGGTGAGGTGTCGTTACCCGGTGGCAAGCGTGATCCTGCGGATACCAGTAATATTGTGGTCGCTCTGCGTGAGGCGCAAGAAGAGACGGGGCTAGATCCGTTTGCGGTGCGTTTACTCGGTGAGTTGCCGTCGCAGCGGGCGCGCAGTGGGTTATGGGTGAAGCCAATCATTGGGGTGATTCCGCCAGATTACCCTCTGGTGGCACAACCGAGTGAGATTGACCGGATTTTTTACGTGCAGTTGGCGGAATTATTGGCGCGTCCACCGCAGGCACATTTGATTGAGTTAAACGGTCGCAGTTTGGCTGTGCCGAGTTTTCAGATCGACAATGAAGTGATTTGGGGTCTGACCGGTCGGATTTTGGTGTCGATGATTGAGCGTGGGTTGGGGCATCGGATTGATTGGCCGCTGTTTATGATGCGCTATGCGGCCAAGTCTGCCAAGTAACTAGACGTGGCTAGTGAAACGGAGTTTTTGAATAAATTGTTTTGAGATAGCCCTGACAGGACGCTTTAAAATTTGGCTTTACACCTGCGGTTGGCCTCACTTTTGACAGGCCAAAAGTAAGCAAAAGCCCTTGTGCTTGGAAGACTCGCCATCCTGAGCAGCACTGCTGCGCAAGAAACAGTTCCAAGCACGTCATCCCTGTATATCTCATGTTTTTTTGATCGTCAGACTGTTAGATTAAGGAGTAGGCCAGCATGATGTATTGTTTAGGTGATGTTTGTCCGACCAGCACGCAGCAGCCATGGGATGGCTGGGTCGCGGATACTGCAACGGTGATCGGGCAGGTGG
>OGCL01000486.1_pt1 | contig 42234 bp, 41 predicted proteins | sample 1570041 | NCBI WGS metagenome assembly OGCL01 (sample SAMN06266162, study PRJEB24511) | hot springs metagenome | isolation source: Hot spring water | place: South Africa: Limpopo | collected 2015-06-22 | reverse complement strand
GTTGACGGCGCGGTACTCGTCGGGGTCCTCGGGGTCGGCGCCCTGCGCTCGTTCGGCTTCGAGCCTGGCGTGCTGCTCCTCGAAGGCGTCGGAGATGTACTTGAGGAAGATAAGGCCCAAGACGACGTGCTTGTACTCGGCGGCGTCCATGCTGCCGCGGAGGCTGTCGGCGGCTTGCCAAAGCTCGGCCTCAAAACCCAACCTGGCTCCGCTGGAGCTCCCTTGCGAGGACTTCCTTTTCCTAGGCGCCACCGCCCCTCCAAGCGTTCGGTACCCGACCTAGTCCACTAGCTCCGCGCGATGGTAGCACGCCGGGCCCAGCCGCGACAAGTCGCCCGACCCGTCAGGACTGTCCCCTACCCGCCGCCCGCCCCGCTCGCCTTGGAGACCCTGAACCGCTCCGGTACCATCGGGGGCCGTGGCCGCCCAGGTTCACGTCGCCTTCCTCTGGCACATGCACCAGCCCTGGTACCTCGAGCCGGGCTCCCAGCACGCCCTCCTCCCCTGGACGCGGTTGCGGGCCACCAAGGACTACACCGACATGGCCCTGCTCCTCGAACAGTCCCAGGCCCCGGTCACCGTCAACTTCGCCCCCAGCTTGGTGGAGCAGCTCCGCCGCTATGCCAGCGGCCAAGCGTGGGACGCGTTCACACCCTCCCGGGCCACACCCCAAGCCCTGGAGGAAATGCGTACGGGGCGCCTCTCCCTGCCCTTGGCCCGCCGCGGGTTTCCCTTGCCAAATCTGGAAGCCCTGCGTTCTCAGGCCTCAACCCCCCAGGGCGAACGCAACCTCTGGGGGTGGTTTCTTCTTTCCTGGACCGCTCAGGCGGTGCTGGAGGCCAGGTCGGATTTGCATCTTTCCCCCGGTCACGCCTTCACCGCCCCAGAGCTTGCCGAACTGGAGGTGTTGCACGGGAAGCTCCTCGCCGAGGTCGTCCCCCGCTACCGGAAGCTGGCCCAAGAAGGCTCAATTGAGGTTTCGGCCACGCCGTTTTACCACCCCATTCTTCCCCTCTTGCTTGATTCGGCTGTGGCTCGCCGGCCGCACCCGGAGGACACAGTCCCCGCTTTTTCCGCCCCAGACGACGCCCACGTCCAGGTGGCCCAGGCCCTCGCCCACCACAAAGCCGTGTTTGGGAAAGAGCCCCAGGGCATGTGGCCGGCCGAAGGGGCGGTGAGCCCCGAGGCCGCGGCGGTGTTCGCTCAACACGGCGTGCGCTGGATCGCCACCGACGGGGAAATCTTGGCCCGCACCTTAGGCCGTTCCCCCGCCCCCGAAGAGCTCCACCTCCCCTGGAAACTCAGCACGTCCCACGGCCAAATCACCGTGCTCTTCCGCGACACGTTCCTCTCCAACCGCATCAGCTTCGATTACCACGCCTGGAGGCCTGCGGACGCGGTGGCCGACTTCGTGGAGCGGCTGAAGGCCGTGGGGGCCCACTGGAAGGCCGCACAACCCCCGCTGGTCCTCATCGCCATGGATGGGGAAAACGCCTGGGACTTCTACGAGCGCAACGGCCGCCCGTTCCTTCTGGATCTTTACCACCGGGTTCAGGATGCCCCGGGCCTTTGTCTCACCCGCATCTCCGACTACCTTGACCAGTTCGGGGTCCGGGGGTCCTTGTCGGGCTTGTGGTCGGGGTCCTGGATCTCTGCGGACTTCCGCACCTGGATCGGCTACCCCAAGCAGAACCAAGCCTGGGAGCGGCTTGCGGCCGCACGGGCTGCGGTAGCGTCTCACCCAGACCCAGAACGCTGCGAACGGGCCCGGGAACACATCTACATCGCCGAGGGCAGTGACTGGTTCTGGTGGCTGAGCCCATACAACACCACCCCCCAGGCCCCCCTGTTCGACCGCTTGTTCCGGGCCCACCTGGCCCAAGCCTACCGGGAGCTCGGGCAGGACGTGCCGGCTTTGCTACAAGAGCCCCTGGCCTAGGCCTTCCGCTTCCCACCAACTTCCTGTAAAGTACGTCTGATTTGGCCCGAGGAGGGCACGATGAAGGGTGTGCTGACCTTTGTGTTGGCCGGTGGCCGCGGGGAACGCCTGTATCCCCTTACCCGGGATCGGGCTAAGCCCGCCGTGCCCTTTGCTGGCCTTTACCGCATCATCGACTTCACCCTCACCAACTGCCTCCACTCCGAGCTCCGCCACATTTTCGTCCTCACCCAGTACAAATCGCTGTCTCTGGAACGCCACATCCATCTGGGATGGTCCTTGTTCAGCCACGCCCTGGGGGAGTTCCTGGTGACCCTGCCTCCCCAACAACGGGTGGACGCCCACTGGTACCAGGGGACAGCTGATGCCATCTACCAGAACTGGTACTCGGTGGAGCGGTTCACCCTCGGTCAGGGCAAACCCAAGGCCATCCTCATCCTCGCCGGCGACCACGTGTACAAAATGGACTACCGGCCCATGCTCCAGTTCCACCAGGAGCACAAGGCTGACCTCACCGTGGCCGTTCTCTCCGTAGCCCTGGAGGAGGCCATGGGGAAGCTGGGTGTCCTGGTGGTGGACGCCGAGCACCGCGTCCTTGGGTTCGAGGAGAAGCCGGCCGAACCCACACCCTCCCCGGGGGACCCCCAGGTGTGCTTGGCCTCCATGGGCATCTACGTGTTCAACCCCGATGTGCTGTGGGAGAGGCTCCAGGAGGACGCGGCCGACCCCTCGTCCACCCACGACTTTGGGCGGGACGTGATCAACCGCATGGTGGGCGAAGACCGGGTGGTGGCCTTCCCCTTTGAGCTGGGGAACCGCAACGATGTCCCGTACTGGCGGGACGTAGGGACACTCGATGCCTACTGGGAGGCCCACATGGACCTCGTGTCCGTGGTGCCCAAGTTCAACCTGTACGACCGGGCCTGGCCGATCCACACCTACCACGAGCCCTGGCCCCCGGCCAAAACCGTGCACGAGGAACCCGGCCGCACCGGGATGGCCGTGAGCAGCCTCCTCTCCCCCGGGGCCATCGTGTCCGGCTCCCAGGTCGTGCGGTCCGTCCTCTCCCCGGGGGTCAAGGTCAACAGCTACGCCTACGTGGAGGAATGCGTGCTCCTGGCCGGGGTGGACGTGGGCCGGGGGGCCCGGATCCGCCGGGCCATCGTGGACAAGGGTGTGCGCGTCCCTCCCGGGATGGAGATTGGCCACAACTTGGACGAAGATCGCAAGCGGTTCACCGTGAGCGAAGGGGGGATCGTGGTAATCCCCAAGGAAACGGTGTTCTAGAAAGGGGTGTCCATGCCGTTTCTCGGCGGGCCTGAGCTAGGTAAGGTGTACAAGAAGGCCAAGGCGGAGGGGTTCGCCCTCATCGCCAACAACTTCACTGAACTCAACGTGCTCTTGGGCCTGTTCGCGGCCTACCAGGCGCGGAGAAGCGACCTCCTGGTCCAGGTCACAGGGGGTGCGGCCAAGTTCGCGGGAGGCGGCAACGCTCTGGCCGGGCTGCGGGCCCTGTCCCGGTACGTCCAGGCCCTGGCGAGGGAGGCCAAGATCGGGGTGTTCCTCAACCTGGATCACGTGACGCCTGACCTGGTGGAGGGCTTTGTCCCCCCGGCCCTGGCCGAGGGTCTGTGCTCCTCGGTGATGATCGACGCCTCCGAGCTGCCGTTCGAGGAGAACGTGAAGGCCACCCGGGCCGTGGTGGAGATGGCCCGGCCCTACGGGGCCCTCGTGGAGGGCGAGCTTGGCCGGATCAAGGGCGTGGAGGACGAGGTGGCCTCCGACGAGGCCTTCTACACGGACCCCAACGACGCGGTGGAGTTCGTGGATCAAACGGGCGTGGACCTGTTGGCCGTGGCGGTGGGCACGGAACACGGCGTGTCCTCAGGTCGGGAACTCAAGCTCCGGGTGGACCTGGCCCAAGCCATCGACGCGAAGCTGCGCCAGGCTGGCCTGGAACGCCCCCTTGTGCTTCACGGGGCCTCCGGCCTGTCCGGGGACCAAGTCCGAGCCCTCGTCCGGGCGGGGGTGTGCAAGGTCAACAAGGACACCACCTACCAGTTCTTGTACGCCCGCACGGCGGCGGAGTTCTACTTGGGGAACCGGGCGTCCGTGGTCCCTGCCCCGGGGGTGCCCTTTGATCCCATCACCTTCGAGGCGCCAGGTTCCCAATGGAAGCCGGACAAGAAGCTGTTTGACCCCCGGGTGGTGGGGCGGAAGATCCAGGAAGCAGTCAACCTTGTGGCCCAACAGATGATCGACCAAGTGGGATCAGGAGGGAAAACACTGTATGCCTAACTTGAAGCGCATCGGGGTGCTCACCGGTGGGGGCGACTCCCCAGGGATCAACGCGGCCCTGCGGGCCATTGTCCGCCGGGCGGCCGCAGCCGGCCTGGAGGTCGTGGGCTTTCGGGATGGGTGGAAGGGCGTCATCGAGGACGACGTTGTCCCCCTCGGCCTGGCCGACGTGTCGGGGATCCTCCCCGTGGGAGGCACCATCTTGGGCACCTCCCGCACCAACCCCTTCATCAAGGAGGGAAAGGAGTGGAAGCCTACGCCCAAGGTGGACCGCATCCTACAGACCGTCAAAACCCGCAAGGTGGATGCCTTGATTCCCATTGGGGGCGACGACACCCTAGGTGTGGCCCATCGGTTGGCCTCCCACGGTGTCCGGGCCGTGGGTATCCCTCAGACGATCGACAACGATGTGGCGGGCACCGACTACTGCCTGGGCTTCCACTCCGCCTTGGCCGTGGTCACCGACGCCTTGGACAAACTCCACACCACCGCCCACGCTCACCATCGGGTCCTCATCGTGGAGGTGATGGGGCGGGACTCCGGGTGGATTGCCCTTCTTGGGGGAATCGCCGGGGGGGCCGACGTGATCCTTGTGCCCGAGGAGCCGTTCTCGGTGCACGATGTGGGGAAGGCCATCGAACACCGCTTGGAGTCGGGTCGGCGGTTTTCCATCATCGTGGTGGCCGAAGGGGCGCGGCCGGTGGAGCTGGGGGGCAAACCCGTGGCCCAGGAGGGTCGGGTGGACCAGTTTGGCCACCCCCAGTTGGGCGGCGTGGGGTACTGGTTGGCTGGGGAGCTGGAGAAGAAGGGCTTGCCTCTTACACCGCGGGTCACAGTGCTGGCGTACCTCCAGCGCGGTGGGGTGGCGACCCCGTTCGACCGCATGCTGGCCACCCGTTTTGGGGCCGCGGCCGTGGAGTTCGTCCTCGCCGGCAAGCACGACGTCATGACAGGCCTGCGCGGCCACGACGTGGTCGCCGTGCCCTTGGCCGAGGTGTTGGCCCAGTCCCCGAAGCCCGTGGCCCGGGAGTTCTTGGCCTTGGCGCGTAACATCGGAGTGAGGTGATAAGGATGCTCAGGCGGGCGTTGTTTGTTCTTCTCTTGGCCGGTGTGCTGGCCCTGGGGGTTGGCCCCGGGGACACCCTGTTCTCCCCCCTCCCCCAGATCTACCAGATCATCCGATCGACCTACTACAAGTCCAGCGAGATTCCAGACAGCCAACTTCTCCAAGGGGCCATTCAAGGGCTCATCGAGTCCCTCAACGACCCCTACTCGGTGTACTTCACCCCCAAACAGTACCGTCAATGGGAAGAATCCCTGGCCGGGGAGTACTCCGGCGTGGGGATGGAAATTACCTTGCGCAACAAGTGGGTCACCGTGGTGTCTCCTCTTCCCGGGACCCCGGCTGAGGCCGCGGGCATCAAGCCCGGGGACGTAATCCTGGCCGTGGATGGGGAGTCCACCGAAGGGTGGACCCTGGAGATGGCTTCGTCCCGGATCCGCGGGCCGGCCGGCACGACCGTCACCCTCACCCTGAAAACCCAGGACGGGACGCTGCGGGATGTGACCCTGGTGCGGCAAAGGATCGTCGTGGAGTCGGTCCGGCACGAGTACAAGGCCGAGGCGCGGGTGGGTTACATCCGGATCCTGCGGTTTGACGTGGACACCGGGGCCTTGGTGGGGCGCGCCCTCTACTCTTTCCCGTTACAGAACCTGGCAGGGATCATCGTGGACCTGCGCAACAACACCGGAGGGTTGCTTTCCACTGCGGTGGACGCGGCCAGCTACTTCATCGATAGCGGGGTGATCGTGCGGACCAAGGGTCCAGCTGTAGGCGACCGACCGTACAGCTCCCGGGGCAACAACATCCCCAACGTGCCGCTGGCCGTGCTGGTGAACGAGGGCACGGCCTCGGCCGCTGAGATCATGGCCGGGGCCATCCAAGACTACAGGGTCGGCGTGCTCATCGGCCGCAAGACCTTCGGCAAGGGCTTGGTTCAGGAGATCGTCATGCGCCTGCCCGATGGGGGAGCCATCAAGCTCACCATCGCGGAGTACTTCACCCCCTTGGGGCGGGCAGTCCAGGAAGTGGGCCTGAAACCGGACATTGAGGTGCCCAAGGTGGAGGATGGCGATCAAGATCGGGAAATGCAGGCGGCGTTGGAGTGGATCCGAACCAAGGCCGGTCAACCCGCAGGGGTGAGCCGATGAAAGACCGGGTGTGGGCGAGAATCGACGAACTGGGGGGCGAGGTGTGGGACCTGGCCCTGAACATCCACGCCAACCCCGAACTGGGGTTTGAGGAACACAAAGCGGCGACGTGGTTGAGCGAAGCCTTGGCCCAGGCGGGCTTTCAGGTGGAGAAAGGGGTTGGGGGGCTGGCCACGGCCTTCCGCGCCGTGCATCCTGCCCAGTCCCCAGGACCGCGGATCGCCATCCTGGCGGAGTACGACGCCCTGCCCGAGCTTGGGCATGCCTGCGGGCACAACCTCATCGCCGCCATGGCCGTCGGAGCGGCCTTGGGCCTGGCCCCGTTCAAGAAGGACTTGGCGGGCACTCTGGTCGTCCTCGGCACCCCCGCCGAGGAGGGGGGCGGAGGGAAGATCAAGCTCATCCAAGCCGGCCTGTTCAAGGAGGTGGACCTAGCCATGATGGTCCACCCCGCCGATCAGACGCTGGTGGACCGGGGCTCCTTGGCCATCACCGAGGTCAAGATCGAGTTCTTCGGCAAGGCGGCCCATGCTTCCTCGGAGCCGGACAAGGGCATCAATGCCCTGGACGCCGTGATCCACACGTTTGTGGGCCTCAACGCCCTCCGTCAGCACATCCGCGATGGCTCCCGCATTCACGGGATCATCACCCACGGTGGGGTCAAGCCCAACATTGTGCCGGACTACGCTGCAGCCCAGTTCTACGTGCGGTCGGCCGACAACGCCTACCGGGATGAACTGGTGGCCAAACTCAAGCGGTGCGCCGAGGCCGGGGCGATGGCGGCCGGGGCGAAGTTCCGGTTCAGCACCGGCCACGAGTACAAGTCGATTCGCCCCAACGCGGTCCTGGCCAAGATTTTCGCCCAGCACATCGAGGCCCTGGGCTACCCGGTGGAGCAGCCCACAGGCGGCCTAGGCTCCACGGACATGGGCGATGTGTCCTGGGAGGTCCCGGCCATCCACCCCTACGTGCGCCTCGGCCCGGGGGAGATCCCCGGCCACTCCAAGGAGTTCTGCCAGGCCGCGAAGTCTGATGGGGCCAAGAAAGCCAGCCTTGCGGCGGCCAAGGCCATGGCCGCCACCTGCCTGGACTTGTGGGGGAGTCCCACCCTCTTCCAGCGCGTTCAGGAGGAGTTCAGGGCCCTGCGGAGGTAGCCGGGTTAGGGTACGGGGTCGTAGCCGCCAGGGTGCCAGGGCCCGCAGCGGAGAAGCCGTCCCAGGGCCAACAGGCCGCCACGCAGGAGGCCGTGCTTGAGCACCGCCTCCGCCGCGTAGTCCGAACAGGTGGGATGGAACCGGCACCGCCGGGGCAGCAGGGGAGACACAACCCGCTTGTAAAGATGGATGGGGGCTACAGCCACCCAGGGGAGCCACCTCACCACAGGTTGGCCTCCACCGACAGGCGGATCTTTTGCGTCCACGTTTCCATCTCCGCCAGCTTGGTGAACGCTAGCTGGAGGACCACGTCCACCCGGCCCAAGTGGAACCGCAGGTCGAACTTGGCCGACTGTTGCCCCAGGGGGGCCTGGCCGGGCCGCTGGTAGGTGGTGAGGTCGTACTCCGTCAAAAACGTGATGTCCTGGCCGAGGCGGTAGTCCAGCTTGGCCTCCAGCTCCAGGTCGTAGTGCTCCCAAATGTAGTAGGGTCCGGACAGGCTGCCCCGCAGGACCACCTGGTGGCTGGGGGGGAGGGCCAACGCCATGTCCCCTGTGAGGAGAAGGGCCAACTGGGAGGCTTGCCCCGTGAGGTCGAGCAGCGTGTAGTCCAAGCCCCAGCGAGCGGTCCACCCGCAGTACCGTTGGTCCATGGACCGGGACAGGATCCGCTCGATGTTGAGCACGGCCCAGCGGTCCAGGGTCCGCGTCCCAGCCGCTTCAATGAGGCGGACAATGGCCTGGAGCTGCTCAGTAGAAGAGGGGTACTCCTCCTTCCGCTCGATCTCCTTGGCCACGGCCAGCACGGTCTCCCTGGACAGGGAAGCGGGGGCCGCCCCACTGCGCAGAAGCCACTCCTCGATTTCCTTGGCCTTGGCCAGGGGTGTCACGTCGTAGAACCGTCCGTACCCTAGACCGGCCTGAAAAGACAGCCCCGGTTGGGGCTTTCCCGAGTCCAGCCGGAACCGGGAGCTGCCAAAAGCAAACCAGCTCTGCTCCTCCACGATGTACCTGCGCAGACCCGCGGTCACTTCCACCAGCACGTTGGAGAGTTGAACGTTGCGCAAAGCGAACGTTCCCCTACCGGAAAGGTTGTACCCGAAGTCCTTGCGGTCCACGAGCTCGCCGGTGCTCAGGCGCAGTTCGCCCGCGCTCCGGTCCGGTCCGGGCGTGCGGGGATCCTCCTCGTGTTCGTACTCAAACGCCAAGGTGCCGAAGCGGATCCGCGTCTCCGGAGGTTCGTAGTCGCACAGATCCAGCCTCTGCTGAGCCAATCCGGTCATTGCCACCCCCACGGCCACAAACGCTGCCCACCCAAACCATGTTTTCATGTTCAAGGCCAAGTATAGCGCTGCGGCCAACCCCGACGCCTAGGGGTCCGCCGATGTCGGGCGGGTGGGTTGTCCTGGAACAGCGAACAGGGGGAGGGGGCGAAACGTAGCTCGCGTGACGTCCGCGGCCACCCCAAGGAGGCGGATTCCCAACTCGGCGGGCCGGCCCAGCCGATGGAACAAGGCCCAAGCGGCCTCGCTCAACATCGCCCCGTCGTCCGTGGGCACGGGAAGCCGGAGCTGGCGGGTGTGGGTGGAGAAGTTGGCATAGCGGGCCTTGATGCGCACCGTTCGGGCGAGGTAGCCCTCGGCCTTCAACCTTTCGGCCACTTCCTGGGCCAGGTTGTGGAGTTCCTCTCGGACGGTGTCAGGATCGCGAAGGTCGTCATCAAAGGTCCGCTCTTGGGAAAAGGACTTCGGCTCTGGGCAGGGGACCACAGGGGAGTCGTCTTGGCCGTGGGCCAACTGCCAAAGTTCGCTGCCGAAGTGAGGGCCCAACCAGGAGGCCAGGAGACCCAGCCCCGCCTGGCGGAGGTCGGCCACGGTGCGTACGCCCCTGGCTTGCAGCTTCCTCGCCGTTTGAGGACCCACACCCCACAACTTGTCCACGGCAAGGGGGGAGAGGAACCCGTCCACTTCCTCTGGGCGGAGAATGCGCAGGCCGCCGGGCTTGGCAGAATCGGAGGCCAGTTTGGCCAGGAGCTTGTTGGGGGCCAGGCCCACGGAGCAGGAAAGCCCCGTCTCCTCGGGGATGCGGCGGTGAATGGCCCAAGCGTGGGCTTCAGGCTCAGGGTTGCCGCTGAGGTCAACAAAGGCCTCGTCAAGGGACACCGGCTCGAGCGTGGGGGAGTAGGAACGGAGGATTCCCTGGACCTGGTGGGAGACTTCCTCGTAGCGGTGGAAGCGAGGGGCAAGGAAGGCTGCCTGTGGGCAAAGTCGCCGGGCTTTGGCCATGGGCATGGCCGAGTAGATGCCGAACCGCCGCGCTTCGTAGGAGGCGGTGGCCACCACCCCGCGGGGGCCCAGGCCCCCCACGACCACCGGTTGGCCCCTGAGCTCGGGGTGATCGAGCTGTTCCACGGCCGCGTAAAACGCGTCCATGTCCACATGGAGAATCCACCGCTCCATCGCTAGGGATCCTAGCGCGGGTGCAGAGGGCAAGGTAGGGAAGATCTTCCCGGGAGGTCCAGGCCGAGGTGGACGCCCCGCCTGGTTAGGGGACCACGCCAGGCGACCTTTCCGGTCCTGACGTTGAAGGGATGGCTCACACCGGGTTTTTGTCGGCGATGAGGCGGAGCCCGTCCAGGGTGAGCCAGGGCTCCACCCGCTCGATCTCGGGGATCAAAGGGGCAAGAAGTGGCGCCAGATCCCCGGTGGCCACCACGCGAACCGGGGACCCCAGCCCGGCCTTCATCCGGCGTAGGATCCCGTCCACTGCACCGGCATGGCCCCACACCACCCCAGCCTGCATGGCCTCCACCGTGTTCTTCGGAAGCATGGAAACTGGAGGCCGCAAAGGCACCTTGGGGAGCTGAGCCGCCCGGTTGGCCAAGGCCTCGGCCGAGGTGGCCACCCCAGGGGCGATGGCCACCCCCACCAAGGCTCCGTCTTTGGTCACCGCCGTGAACGTGGTGGCCGTGCCAAAGTCCACCACAATGCAGTTTTCCTGATACAAGGCATAGGCCGCCGCTGCCCCAGCCACCAGATCGGCCCCCACCTCCGAGGGGTGGTCCACCCGCAGGTTGATGCCCGTCCTCACCCCTGGCCCCACCACCAGGATCGGGCAACCCAGCCACTCCTGGGCCAGCTCCTGGAACACAGGGGTCAAAGGGGGAACGACGTTGGCCAACGCCAACCGGGTGACCGCCCAGGGGACGCTGCGCGAGCCCAACACCTCCCGGAGAAGGACGGCGTACTCCGCAGCGGTCTTGTTGGGAACCGTGCGCAGGCGCCAGCGGGCCCGCCAGGCCTCCCCATCGTGGACCCCGCAGGCGATGGTGCTGTTGCCCACATCCACTGCCAAAAGCACATCCGATTGTAACCCCTCAAGCGGCCTGTTTGCGGAGAAGCGTCAACAAGCCCGGAAACTCCACAGTTGCCCGAGGAAGGGCTACTCCCCGGAGACGTTGAGCTCCTCCATGACGCCCGTGCTCACGAAGACAACCCGTTCGCACACGTTGGTGACCAGATCAGCGATGCGTTCAAGGCCATGGGTGGCCCACATCAGGTACGTGGCCTGGGTCACGTTGCGGGGATTCTGAATCATGAGGAAGAAGAGCTCGCGGTGGACCTGATCGTGGAGGGCGTCTACCTCGTCGTCCCGCTGGGCGATGGCCCGGGCTTCGTGGGCATCGCTGTGGACAAAGGCCTGCAAGGCGTCCCGCAGCATGGCTACGGCGATGTCCCTCATGCGGGGAATGTCCAGGAGGGGCTTGATCCAGGGCTCGTCCTCCAAGCGCAGAACGATCTTCCCCAAGCCTTCGGCGTGATCCCCCATCCGCTCCAGGTCGGTGACGATGTGAAGCACGGCGGTGAAGATGCGGAGATCGCGGGCCATGGGCTGCTGGGTGGCCAGAAGCTCCAGACACTTCTCCTCGATCTCCAGGCGCCTGCGGTTGATAAGGGCGTCGCCGTGAACCACCTCCCGGGCCAGGGCCTTGTCCCGGGCCTTGAGGGCCTCCACCGCCTTTTGGATCGCTTCCTCCACCATCGCCCCAAGCTCCACGACCTCTTGTTGGAGGCGACGCAGCTCCCGCTCGAACGACTCGCGCACCATGGTATTAGCCAAACCGGCCCGTGATGTAGGCCTCGGTGCGGGGATCCCCCGGCCGGGTGAACAGGATCTTGGTGGGGGCAAACTCGATGAGCTCGCCCAGCAACATGAAGGCCGTGTGGTCGGAAACCCGCGCCGCCTGCTGCATGTTGTGGGTCACAATCACTATAGTGATCTCCTCCTTGAGCTGGTGGATGAGGTCCTCAATTTTCCCTGTGGCAATGGGGTCCAGGGCCGAGCAGGGCTCGTCCATGAGCAAGACCTCGGGCTGAACAGCCAGGGCCCGGGCCAGGCACAGCCGCTGCTGCTGCCCTCCCGAAAGGTCAAACCCGCTCTTGTGGAGCTGATCCTTGACTTCCTCCCACAGGGCGGCCTTCTCCAACGCCCATTGCACCCGGGCTTTCAATTCTCCGGGGAACCCGTTGATCCTCAGCCCAAACGCCACGTTCTCAAACACCGACTTTGGGAACGGGTTGGGCTTTTGGAACACCATGCCGATCCGCCGCCGCACCTCCACGGGGTCCGTGCCCCGCCCGTAGAGGTCCGTGCCCCGGAACAAGATCTGGCCCTGGGTCCTCACGCTGGGGATGAGGTCGTTCATGCGGTTGAGGGCCCGGATGAGCGTGGACTTTCCGCACCCTGAAGGGCCAATGATGGCCGTAACCCTCCGTTCAGGAATGTCTAGGCTTACGTCTTTGAGCGCTTGTTGGTCCCCGTACCACAAGCTGAACGAGCGGATCTGGAACACGGCCTTCTCGGCCGCCGCGGCTTCCACGGCCTGGGCCGAAGCTGTCTCTTCGCGGCTCATGCCCACCTCCGCTGGTAGCGGTTGCGCAAGACGATGGCGATGCTGTTGAGGAGTAGGTGCATGGCGATCAACACTAGGATAGCCGCTGCGGCGAGCTCGGCAAAACCGTCCTGGGGCTTGGTGGCCCAGTCAAAGATTTGCAAGGGGACGATGGTGAAGGAATCGAGGAGGCTTTGGGGCACGTAGGTGACGTACAGAAACGCCCCGAGGAGGAGCAAGGGAGCGGCCTCCCCCAGGGCCCGGGCCAAAGCCAGGATGATGCCGGTGAAGATTCCCGGAAGGGCGTAGGGAAGAACGTGGAACCGAATCACCTGCCAAGGGGTGGCGCCCACGCTGGCCGCAGCTTCTCTCACCCAGCGGGGCACAGTCCGCAACGCCTCCCGGGCGGCCACAACCGTCATGGGAAGGACCAAAAGGGCCAAGGTCAGCCCCCCGGCGAACACGCTGCGCCCAAGCCCCCAGGAGCGGGCAAAGATTTCCAGACCGAAAATCCCCACCACGGCCGAGGGCATGCCCGCTAGGTTGGCAATGAGCACCTGCAGGACCTCGGTGAACCAGTTCTGGCTGGCGTATTCTTCCAGGTACACCGCCGCCCCTACACCCAGAGGAAAGGCGAACAGGGCCATCACACCCACCACCAAGAGGGACCCCACCAACGCGCTGAGGAGGCCGGCCCGCTCGGGGTAGCGGGGGTCCCCAATTCGGGTGAGGAACCTTCTCCACGCCCCCCAAAGCTCCGGCTGGAAGGGGATCTCTCCCTGGACGATGGGGTCAAACGCAAGTTCCTGCAGCTCCCTGCCGCGCTCGATCACGAGGGTGAGGACCTGGGGACCTTGGCGGATTGCCCCTACCACCATCTCCCAGGCCTGGCGCGTTCCCGTCACGGGAAGTCCCCCTATGCTGATCAACACATCCCCGGAGCGGAGGCCGGCCCGCTCGGCGGGTGAGCCGGCGGGGACCGCGGCCAAGGTCACGCCAAGCTCCCCTGGCCGCTCGGGGTGCACCACAGCCCGCAGTGTTCCCCACAGCTTCTCAGGCTTGGGGATCCAGGAAACGGTTGAGGGTCCGGCCCCCAGCCTTCCCACGGCCTCCCAAACTTCGTCCGGCCGGGCTACAGCAGTTCCTCCCACGCCCACAACAACGTCGCCTCGACTCAGTCCCGCTCTTTCCGCAGCGGAGTCGGGGTCCACTTGAGCTGCAACCACGTAGGGAACGAACTCCCGCCCAGAGATCTCCACCGACCGCAGGGAAAGGGCTAGGCCAGCCTGGGACGTGGCGTCCATGGCCCTAAGCCTGCCGGCTTGAAGAACCGTGGCAGCGATCATGGTAGCCAAGGCCAACAGACCCACCATCAGGGCACCCACGGACAGGGCCCCGAACACCGCACCTCGCCCCTTGCGCCAGTTTGGCCGCATCAGCTGTACTTCTGCCGGAACCGGCGCACGATCAAGTGGCTGGCTACGTTGAGCACCAGGGTGGTCAAGAACAGCAGGAGCCCGAGAGCAAAAAGAGCCGACCAGATGAAGGCTGTGGCCTCGTGGTCGCCGGTGGCGATGTTGACGATGGTGGTGGTGAGGGTGAGCATGGGTTGGGTGGGGTTTGGGGGCCAGGCCGGCGTTCGCCCGGCGGCGAGGGCCACAATCATCGTCTCCCCGATGGCCCGGGACATGGCCAGGATAAAGGCTGCTCCTATGCCGGAGAAGGCCGCAGGGACGACCACCCGGGCCGTGACCTCAAATTTTGTGGCCCCCAGGGCGTAGGCGGCCTCCCGCAGGCCCCGGGGCACAGCAAACAACACGTCCTCGCTCAAGGAGGCCACCAGGGGCAAGATCATGATCCCCATGACCAAGCCTGCGGAAAGACCGTTCCAGAACTGAAGTTGCGGTAGGACGGTGCGCTGAAGCAGGGGCGTGACAAACCGCAGGGCAAAGAACCCATACACCACCGTGGGCACCCCAGCCAGGATTTCCAAGATGGGCTTGAGGACTTGGCGGAGGCGGAAGTTGGCGTACTCGCTCAGGAACACCGCGGAAAGGAGCCCCAAGGGCAAGGCCACCAACAGGGCGATGCCCGTGATCACCAAGGTGTCGGCGATGAGGGCCAACACCCCATAACTTGAGGGTTCATGAAGGGGAGACCACTTGAGGCCCGCCAAGAACTCGCCGAAGGAGACCCGTTGGAAAAAGGGAACACTTCCCGCCGCCAACATCCCCGCGGCCGCCAAGGTGATCACGATGGCCAGAAGGCCGCAGGCCAAGAAGATGGAGAGGATCAGGCGCTCTTTCGTGGAGCGCCCAGAGGGGGGACGGAAAAGGGCAGGCGGGGCCCCAGGCCCCGCCTGCCTCGAGAGGGGGTTACTGGCCGGCATGGGCCAGGTACTTGGCCAAAAGCTCCGCTGGGCCTAGCCCGGTGATTTGCCCGGCGAAAGCTGTGCCGCTGCGGCGCTTGGCCCAAATCTGCCGCGCGGCCTTAAGGAGCTCGGGGTAGGCGGGCACGTAACCCACATCGAGCATGAACTCCTCGCTGCCCACCACTTCCTTTTGAAGGAGGAAGTCCACGAAAGTGGCCACGGCAGGCCGGCGGGCACTTTGGAGGTTGACGTAGACGAACAGGGGCCGGCTGAGAGGCTGATAGGTAAAAGTGCTGATGGTGTCGACGGTGGGGAAAACTCCGGTGGCCCGTCCGCCTACGTTGGTCAGAGGCTGTTTGCCCGCGGCAGCCCGCCGGCGGTTGATCTCCGCCAGCACCTCGGCCGGGGCATCGAGGAGCACGCGGCGGGGATCGACGGCCACGGCCTGCACCCGGTCGCGGTTGTGTTCCAGGTAGGCAAAGCCGAAGTAGGTGAGGGCGAAGGGGTCGGCGCCGGTGAGTTCGGCCAACAGTTGGTCTTCCTCGGTGCCGAAGTAGTCGGTGCGGGTCTCCCCCACCTTGCCGTTCACCGCTTCGGTGAACAGGTCAAACGTTCCCGAAGTGGAGGCGGCCCCGGAGAGGACGATCGGGGCGTCGGTAAAGCGGCTGCCCAGCTGACTCCACCGGGTGATGAACCCTGCGGATTCCCGGCTCCACAAAAGCTCCAGTTCGCCCAGGGTCAGGACGGGAGGAACTCCGGGCTTGAAGATCGCGGTGTTGCGGGAGACGCCGACCACGATGCCGTCGAACCCGATGAGGAGCTCGATGTACTCAAGGCCCCGCTCCCGGGCGGTGTTGATCTCGGCGGAGCGGATGGGGCGGGAGGCGTTGCTGATGTCCGTTTCTTGGGCGAGGAAGCGCCGGAACCCCCCGCTTGTGCCGCTGATGCCCACGGCGATGCGGACCGCGGGGTTGGTGGAGGTGAACAGGGCCGCGGCGGCCTGGACGATGGGGGCCACGGTGCTGGAGCCGTCAATCACGATCGTTTTGGCATCGAGGGGGGCGGTGGGTTGAGCCCCGAGGGGGGACGCGAGCAGGGCCAGCAGGACTGCACAGAACCACAGGTTTGTCTTCACGTTTTCCTCCTTTTGGTGTATTTACCTGCGGCCCGAAGTATATAGGCCCTCAAGGCCAGGTCAAGGGGACATTCGTCCAAAGACTTACGTTCTCAAATAGCAAAAGCCCCGGCGGTCTCCCCAAGGTACATCTCAAGGATCTATATAGAGCTCAGGAATTCCCGGGAGGAACGTGGTTCCTCTGGCCCACAGGCACGGCGGCGTCCAACGCCACCTCGGCGATGTTGAACCCGTACTCCCGGCTGCGGTACACGCTGTCCATCACAATACTCAAGGGGAAAGCGTTTTTGGGCTGTTCGCGGATGGCCGACTGGGCCCACGCCAGCAGGTTCTCCTGCCGTTCCTTGCCCTCCAGCACCTGGTTGGCCAGCTGGCCATCCCGCTGCTCAAAGGCCTGCACGGCTCGGGTCAAGATCTCCCTCGAAGCTTGGGCGGCCTCCCCCACCCCTTCCGCCAAGCTGGGGGTAAGGGCAGCGGCCAAGTGCACCGTGGCCCGGGACACCTTGGCTGCGTGGTCCGCCACCCGCTCCAGTTGATCGGCCACTGTGTGGTAGTGGAAACAGGCGAACCGCGAGAGCTGCATGTCCTCCTCCCCGAGAAGGTCCCGGAGCAACAGGCCAAACTGGCGGGCCACAAGCAAAACCAACCGATCCACGTCGCCGTCCCTTTCCACCACGTCCTGGGCCAGTTCCTCGTCCCTGGCGGTGAAGGCCGCAATCCCGTCTTCCCACATGCCCAAGGTGATGTCGAAGATGCGGCGGACCGTGCCCTCCACAGGAAAGTCTCGGGCGTTGACCACACAGTGCAGGGTGACGGCCCCATGGGTCTCGCCCATCACCTCCAGGCCCACCAAAGACTGGGCGATCTCCCGCACGCTGCGACGCTGCTCCGGGCGGATGCGGTCACCCACGACCTCGATCACGTCGTAGCCCGCGATGTACCGGGCGATGATGTCCCGCCGCACGTGAACAGGGTCCCTTCCATCCAAGGCGATCCTGCAGCGGTTCTTGCTGCGGTTCTCCAGGGGCACCAGGATCAGGGACCCCGAATCCCCGGGCACAAGCAGCATGGACGTCCCTTGGGTCACCCCCACCGCATCAGCCCACTCCTTGGGGAGCGTCACCAGGAACGTGCCGCCCCCGGTCACCTGAACCCTCCTCCGGTACGCCATAGACCCTCCTAGCCTCTATAGACTCCCAGCAAGCTCTATACCTCCTGATCGTAGGAGGGAAGGGGCGGACGGGCAAGGGGGAGTCAGGTCCCCTTGTTCCAATCTTTGGAGGGGATGCTGAGGCCGTCGGTGGCAGCGAGGACCGGGCGGCCGAGCTGTTCGGACAGGCGGGTGGCCAGGAGGCGGGGATTGGCCCGGAGCATGCTCATCCCAAAGTGGGTGAGCACGGCGAGGCGGGGCTTGGCCTGGTCCACGACCCGCGCTGCCTCGTCGAGGCACAGGTGGTCCACCTCGGGCTTCCAGTCACGCATGACCACGTTGAGGACGAGAAGATCGCAGCCTTCGTACCGGCCGGCCAGTTGGGGATGGAACTTGGCGTCCACAAGGAACCCCACCCGCCCCTCGCTGGACTCCAAAATCAAGCCGTAGGCCTCGACCTGGCCGTGGTCGTGGCGGACAGGGTGGATCCTGATGGGGCCGACCTCGTGAACGCGGCCCTCCTCCCAAACCTGGATTTCCTTGAGGAAGGGGCGCACGTAGCGCAGGACCACGGGGTCTTCCCCTTCCAAGGCGTCGCGGGGAGCGAGGAGGGTGCCTCGGGCCTTGAGTCCCCCGTCGGCCATGGCCTCGATCATGATGTTGACGTCGGTCGAATGGTCCAGGTGCTTGTGGGAAAGGAAAATAGCCGAAAGTTGAGTGGGATCAAGAGCCGGTCTGGATTTGCGGGCGCGGAGCAACGTTCCTGGCCCGGGGTCGAGAAGCATCTCCACCCCGTCAAGCTCGATCCACGTGCCGGCCGAGGAGCGAAGTTGCCGGGCCACCACGAAACGCGCCCCGGCCGTGCCCAGAAACTTCACGTAGCCCACGGTCCGATCCTAGCCTGAAAGGCCAAGGTGACTCCACGGGGGACCTTCGAGGACGAGCGACGTGCAGCCGCCCCCAAAGGAGCTAGAGCAAGATCTGGCCTTTTCCCCCCCAGCCCGCCGCAACCCACCGGGGTTTAGGTCTTCTCCACGGCCGCAGGGACCACGCACAGGAACTTCAAGGGCTCTGTCCCTGTGTTGCGGAACTGGTGGTGCTCGCCCGGCGGCATCCACACCACGGTCGAAGCCTCCAGCGCTTTCGCTCCTAGGGCCGTGTGCACCTCCCCCCGACCGGAGAGCACCACCACCCCATGCTCGTAGGGGTGGGCGTGGGCCGGGGTATGGCCGCCGGGGGCAAGGGTGAACAGCCGCACGGCGAACGTGGGTGCCCCCTCCCCGGGCCCGATGAGGAGCCGCTTGGTCACTCCCACGATCTCCTTGCCATCGGACATGTTCCGCTCGGGCACATCCTCCATCTTTCGCACAACTGCCATGGTCAGCTCCTTTCAGCACACGGTCACCACCAAGGGCACGAACAGCTCGTCGGGGGTCAGGCCCCCGTGCAAGCCCCGCAGCTTGAACTCCTCGGTGGGCCAAAGCACAAACCTCCGTTTGCGGGAAATCACCAACAGGTCTCCGAGGAGGGTGCGGACGTCGGGGCGGGCCCCCTCCAGGCCCCAAAGACGTCGGGTCAGGGCCTCCTCCACCGTCATGAGGGTGAACTCCTCAGGAAAGAACCGGGCGAAGAAATCCTTGACCTGCTCCTCCTTTCCCCGCTTGAGGAACAAGTAAGCGGCCCGGGGATCCCCCACCGGGGGAAGGAGGAGGGCCTCCCGCAAAGACGGCTGAGCCGCGCAGTTCACCATGTCCTTGACCGGATCGGCCTCGTACAGGCCGTGGTCGGCCAGGATCAGGAGGAGCGAGCCCCGGGGCATCTTGGGAAGGAGTCCCGTGAGGAGCTGGAGGACGTGGGCCGTTTCCAAAGCTACGGCCGAGCTGGAGGGTCCATAGGCATGGGCCAAGCTGTCCGTGCTCGGCCAGTACACGCTGACGAACAACGGCCCAGGCCGGGTCAGCGTTTCCTCCAGCAGCATCACCAGGTCGGATCCGGTGAGAAAGGGAACGGTCCGGGTGACCCCTTGGTACAGGGCCTTGGACAGTCCGGAGTCGGCGATGAACTTGGGCAGGCAAAGTACGGTGGGGATCCCGGCTGCGGCCAGGCGCTGGTACAGGGTGGGAGCCGCCAGCAGCGTCTCAGGGTTGACTCCCATCTTCTCCAGCGCGTTTTCTCGCCCCCCGGGCACGGTGAGCTTGATCATGTCCACGACCGAACCCACCTCGGGGATGAACAGCTTGTAGCCCAGGATCCCGTGGCGGATGGGGCTCAGCCCAGTGGCCAGGGTGGCCAGGGAAGCCGTGGTCGTGGTGGGGAACACCGAGGTCAACGGGATGTAGGTGCCCGAGTGGAGGAACGGGCCGAGGTCCACGAGCCCCGCCCCCCGCAGGCCCTCCAGGCGCTTGTACCCCACGCCGTCCAGGAGCACGCACAGCACCACGCTGGCCGAAGGCAACCCCAGTTCCTCTTTGAGGCTCGGGCCCGACGGGGTGAGCCCAAACAGGGCTTCGATCGTGGCTGGAACCGCCGTGAGAGCGTACCTTTCGTAGTGGGGCCGCTCGCCCCCCGTCTCCTCCAAAATCCTCTTGAGGACGTCTTGCTGACTTACCATAGCCCCGGCATTATAGACCCACAGGAGGGAACGATGGGGAGCTGTTCTAACGTTGAATCGAACAGGGCCCGCTGCCCGTGCACCTGGGAGCCCTGCCCCCGCAAGGGCATCTGCTGCGAGTGCTTGCGGTACCACCTCAGCCACGGCGAGCTTCCCGGTTGCTGCTTTCCCCCCCAAGCGGAGCGCACCTACGACCGGTCGTTCGCCCACTTCGCCCGCCTCTACCGATGAAAAACCGCCTGGTGGCCAAGATCCTTTACGAGGTGGCGGAGCTCCTCGAGCTCCAAGGGGTGCAATTCAAGCCCCGGGCGTACCGCCGGGCCGCTCAGGCTGTGGAGTCTTCATCTCTTCCAGTTGAGGACTTGGCGGCTCAGGGGCGGCTGGAAGAGCTGCCCGGGGTAGGGGCCTCCATCGCCACCAAGATCGAAGAGATTGTGGCCACAGGCCGGCTGGGGTACCACGAGGAGCTCAAGGAGGCCTTCCCGGTGGACCTGTATGCCCTCACCCGCGTGGAAGGAGTTGGGCCGAAGACGGCCAAGGTCCTCTACGAAACCCTGGGCATCCGCACCCTCGACGACCTGGAACGGGCCGCCCGGGAGGGGGGCATCCGCCAGGTGCCCGGGCTGGGCGTCAAGACCGAGGAGCGCATCCTGAGGGGGATCGCCGAAGCCAAGGGCCGGGAGCACCGCGAGCTGTTGGGCTACGTGTTGCCCCTGGCCCGGGACCTCGTGCGCAAGCTCGCGTCTTCGGGGCTATTCCAGCGGTTGGAACCGGCTGGATCGCTCCGCCGGGGCAAGGAAACCGTGGGCGACCTGGACATCCTGGCGGTGTCCGACCGCCCGGACCAGGCCGTGGCAGCGTTTCTGGGGCTGTCGGAGGTAGAACAAATCCTGGCCCAGGGCCCCAAGAAGGCCTCGGTGCGCCTGTCGGGAGGGTTTCAGGTGGACCTGCGGGTGGTGCCGAGGGAGGCGTTCGGCGCCGCCCTTCAATACTTCACCGGCTCCAAAGAACACAACATCCGCCTGCGGGAACGGGCTGTGGCCCGCGGCCTCAAACTCTCCGAGTACGGGCTCTTTGCCGAAGACGGCCAGGTCGTTGCCCAAGCCACAGAGGAAGACATCTACGAGGCACTTGGCCTGGTGTGGGTTCCTCCTGAGCTGAGGGAGGATCAAGGGGAGATCGCTGCGGCCGAGCGCCGTGCGCTCCCCCAGCTCTTGACCCTCCAGGAGGTTCGTTCCGACCTCCACGTGCACACCCGGTGGTCCGACGGAACGATGGACCTGGGAAGCCTGGTTCGCCAAGCGGAGAGGCGAGGCCTGGAGTACGTGGCGGTGACCGACCACCTGCGGTTCGCCCAGGCCATTCCCGGCCTTTCCCTGGACGAGCTCCGCCTTCAGGTGGACGAGATCCAGGCGTTGAAGGAGAGAAAGCCCAGTGTGCAGGTCCTGGCCGGGGTGGAGGCCAACATCGGCCCGGATGGGGCGGTGGATGTGCCCCGGGAACTGCGGTTGAGGCTCGACTGGGTGGTGGCCGCGGTGCACACCCACTTCCGCCAAGGGCGGGCGGAGATGACCCGGAGGTTGTTGCGGGCTGTGGAGGAAGAGGCGGTGGACGCTTTGGCCCATCCCACCGGGCGCCTGTTGGGGGAGCGTGTCCCTTATGAAGCGGACTGGGACGAGGTTTTCCGTCTGGCAGCCAAGTGCGGCACGGCCTTGGAGGTCAACGCCAACCCCCAGCGGTTGGATCTGCCCCCCGAGCTCATCCGCCGGGCCCTGGAGTTCGGAGTGAAGCTTGCCCTTGGGACCGACGCCCATGCCCCCGAGCACCTGGACTTCTTGGAGTACGGGGTCATCGCAGCCCGGCGGGGATGGGCCGAGGCCGCTCACGTCCTCAACACCCTGCCTCTGGAGCGCTTTCTCACCGCCCGGAAACGGTAGGTCAGCTGAGCTGGCGGGGGGTGAACAGCGCTTCGCGGTAGTACCGAAGCTCCTGAATGGAGTCGAGGATGTCCGGCAGGGCCCGGTGTTTGGCCCCTGTGCCGTTGGGCACAGCCTTGTCGGGATGCCAGCGCTTGACCATCTCCTTGAAGCTGCTCACGTCCACGTGGCGGTAGTGGAGGTGGGCGTTGAGCCGGGGCATGTACTTGCGCAGGAACAGGCGGTCAAAGCACACCGAGCTTCCCGCCAGAGGGCAGGTCCTGGGGGGGCAGAACGCCGATACCGCTGCGAGGACCATCTCCTCGGCCTGAGCCAAGGTCAGGGTGGACTGGCGGACCTCGGCCAGGAGGCCCGACCCTTCGTGCTGGCGCCGGGCCCACTCGTCCATCCCGGCGAGAACTTCCTCGGGGTGGTGAATCACCAGCACCGGGCCCTGTTGGAGCAGGTGAAGCTGGGCGTCGGTAATCACCACGGCGATTTCCAGGATGACGCTGGTTTCCGGTTCCAGGCCTGTGGTTTCCAAATCAATCCAGACGAGGTTGTGCGGGTGTTGGTCCAAGCCGGAGGCCCCTTTCCACCCCAAGCTTACTGGGTTGGCCGGCCTCCCGCAGGGCGGTTAGGCTTGCGGTCATGGAGCGGCTGCCCCCTGGACAGCGGTGGGTGGAACACCTCATCCCCTACGACATCGGCCCCGTTCCGGGGCTGGACATGGCGCGCTACCGGTTGAAGCTGACCGGGGCTGTGGCCCAACCGGTCGAGCTCACCTGGGAGCAGTTTCTCGCCCTCCGCCACACCCAGGTGCGCCAGGACTTCCACTGCGTCACCGGTTGGAGCGTGCGGGACTTGGAATGGGAGGGGGTGCCGACGAGGGCCGTTGTGGACCTTGTCCGCCCCCACGCCGATGTGCGGTGGGTGCTGGCCGTGGGCCGCGAGGGCTACACCACGAACGTGCCCTACGACCATTTCCTCCGGGAGAACTCGCTTCTCGCCCACCGGCTGAGCGGGAAGCCCTTGGCCCCGGAGAACGGGGCCCCTGTGCGGCTGGTGGTTCCGTCCCTATACGCCTGGAAAAGCGCCAAGTACCTGGTGGAACTGCGGTTCATGCCGGAGATGAGCCGGGGCTTCTGGGAGGAGCGGGGGTACCACGACGTGGGCGATCCCTGGCAGGAGCAACGCCGCTGGCGGTAGTGCTCCCCCGGGGAAGCGTCGCACCCTACCTTGGTCCCCATCGGGGGAAAGGAAAACTCCAAGCGCTGCAGAGCGGGGTCCCTTGGCTAATCCACCGTCGGGAGGGTTTCGGCCGGGGGGGAGCGGTTAGAAGAGCTTGGACCACCAGTAGCCGTTCATGGGGCCGAACCGGCTGAGCGGCCAGACCCGGATGAACGCGGCCCCGATGAAATCTTCCTCGGGCACAAACCCCCAGTAGCGGGAGTCGTAGGAGTTGAGGGTGTTGTCCCCCAACACGAAGTAGTGGCCGGCCGGGACCAGGGTGGGCTGCAGTCCGTACCGCACACCGGGGGTTGTGGTGGAGTAGGTCCAGTGGCTCACGGCCTCGAGGGGCCTGCCGTCGATGAGGACCTTGCCGCCCGGGCCGATCTGGACCGTCTGCCCTCCCACCGCAATCAGGCGCTTGACGTACCGGAACTGGCGGACCGAGGCCGTGATCCCCAGGTCGGCGAGGCTGCGCGCTGCGGCCGGGACCACGAGGCTCATCGACACATGTCCAGCTGCCTCCCGCAGTGCGGTGACCGTGACCGTCCCCCCCGCCGCCGAGGCGATCACCCGCTCAAGCGACCGCATCGAGGGGATGGGTTCCCCGTTGATGCCAATCGTGTTGTACCCCGGGGCCACCAGCCAATCTCCGGGCTTAACCCCCGCTTGGGCCGCGGGGCTGTCGGGCTTTACTTTCCGTACCCGCAGTTCCTCCAGGTGCCAGAACACAATGATTCGCCCGGGCTGGGGGTCGCGGAAATGGTAGGTCAGGATGTCCACGAAGAACGAATCCCCCGGCATGACTGTGGGGATCATGGAGCCGGTGGGTACGGTCATTCGCACGGTGACGAAGCTGATGGTGAGCCAGAAGATCACGCCCACTTCCACGATGGTTTGGATCCAGCCCACGGCCCACTCCTGCCGGGGGGTGAGGTGGACACCCCGCTTGCGCAGGAGGCGAATGGACCAGGGCGGCTTCTTCTCTTTCTTCCGCCCCTTGCGCCAGGGCCACAGGGAGCTCATTCGATCTTGTGGATGCGGGCGACCCGCCGGAGCCAGAAAGGTCGACTCCGCCGCACCTTGTTGCGCTTCACCACTTCGATCTTCTCGATCTTGGGGGAGTGCAAGGCCACGGTGCGCTCCACCCCGATGCCCGCCACAACCTTTCGCACCGTGGCCATCTGCCGGGTCCCTGACCCCGACAGGCGCAGGACCACGCCCTCGAAGGGTTGGAGGCGCTCGCGGGCTCCCTCGGAAATCTTCTCGTAGAACCGGATCACGTCCCCGGGCCGGAACTCCGGGAACTCCCGGAGCTTCTGGGCCTCCAGGGACTGGATCAACTCATCCATTCCAGTCATGGTTTATCTCCTTTCAGCCGGTCAAGGATGATGGCAGCGGCTGCCCTCACGGAGAGCCAATTGTAACCGCCAGGGCGGATGGGGGGGAGGAGGGCGTCGCAGGCCGCCAACAGCTCCGCGGCCATCCCGTTCCCCGTGCCAAATAGGATCAGGACCGGGCGGGCGGTGAGCATCGCTCGAGCCTCCTCCCAAGAAATGCGGGGAAAAGGCAAACCGCTGCGGGCACTGGTGCCCCACACCAGCGGTTCCTGGCCCTCGGCCCGCACCACGTCTTGGTAGCAGGCCTCGAGGTCCTCGCAGATCTCCACAAGGGACACGGCCTCCTTGCGGTTGATGAGCTCCTCTTCCCTGAGCCAGAACTCCCGCAGCCTGTGCGCGATGCGCTGCTGGCTCTCCAGAGGGGTCACGATGTAGAACTTCTTGGCCCCGTAGGTGCAGGCGGTTCGGGCGATGTCCGGCACGTTGATGGAGGTGAGGGAAGTCGCCACAACCCCCCCGGTGCGGCTTTGCATGGGGAAGTGCACCAGGGCCACGTAAAGGTTCACGGTTTCTGAGCCTAAGACAAAGACTGGGAGGGGACAACCCCTGTTGGAGCGAGGGAGGCACGGGTAGACTGGGGTCGTGGGAACGAAGGGGGTTGGCAGCCTGGGGTTGGCCTTGGCTGTGGTGGCGGTGGACCAGGCCACGAAGCTGTGGGTGGCCGGGACTCTGCCCCTGGGGGCAAGCCGGCCGATTTGGGAACCGGTCATCGCGCTGACCCGGGTTCACAACCGGGGCGCGGCGTTTGGGTTGTTCCCGGAGCAGACCTGGGCCTTTGCCCTCGTTTCCGCGGTGGTGGTGGGGTTCCTCACCGGGGTTCTCGTGGCGGAACGGTGGAGTGCACGCCTATTGCGGGTGGGGGGAGCCCTGCTCCTGGGCGGGGCAATCGGGAACTTGGTGGACCGTCTGCGGTGGGGGTATGTCCTGGACTTTGTGGAGATTCGGGGTTTTCCCGTGTTCAACGTGGCCGACGCCGGCATCGTGGTGGGAGCGGCGTTGATTGTTGTTTCGTTCCTGTTGGGGAGGACCCGCTGAACCCCCTGTTCATCGTGCTGGAGGGGCTGGACGCCTCGGGGAAGACCACCCAGCTTCGCCTTCTGGGTGAAGCCTTGGCCGCTCGGGGAATCCCGCACCTGGCGACGCGCGAGCCGGGGGGCACCCAGCTGGGGGCCCGGTTGAGGGAGGTTCTTCTGGACCCGGCGAGGGCCATGCGGCCTCTCACGGAGCTCCTCCTAATGGTGGCCGACCGCCACGAGCACGTGGAGGGGGTCATCCGCCCTGCTCTGGCCGCTGGGCAGTGGGTTCTGTGTTCGCGGTACACCCTGTCCAGTCTGGCCTATCAGGGGTTTGGGCGAGGTGTGGACCTGGACGTGGTGCGGCGGCTGAACGAGTTGGCTACCGGGGGGTTGGAGCCGGACTACGTGTTCCTCCTCGACCTTCCACCTCGGGTGGCCTACGAGCGGACCCGGGACAGGGACAGGTTTGAAGAGGAGGGGCTGGAATTCTTCACCCAGGTGCGGGTGGGGTATCTGGAGCTTCTTCGCGGGGTGCCGCGGGGCTATGTGATTGACGGGACCTTGCCCCCCCACAAGGTGTGTGGGGAGATTTTGGCCCGCCTTCCCCTTTCTGGGTTATGATGGCCGGGGTCTAAGGAGGGGAGATGGAGATCGTCTGCCGGCAAGAGGACTTTGCTTTCGCGGTGCGAACGGTGAGCCATGCCTTGGGTGGGCGGACGCCCATGCCGGTTTTGGGCGGGATCCGGGTTCATGGGGTAACCCAGCAGCTAGAGTTCACAGCCACGGACCTCGAACGGGCCATCACCTGTCGGGTTCCTGCTCAGGTGAAAAGCGGGGGCACCTGGGTTCTCCCTGGGGGTGTCCTGACCCCGTTGGTGGGGCGCCTGCCCGGGTCGGAACAGGTCCAGTTGGTGGACAAGGACGGGCGGGTCCGGCTCACCTGTGGTCCGGCCTGGTTCGAGCTGCCCACCATGGCGGCCGACGAGTTCCCGGACACCGCGACGCCCGGCCCCCAGCCCCTGTGTCGCTTCGCCACCCCCACCCTTTTGGAGTGCATCGGGCAGACGGCGTTTGCCGCCCTGCGCCCGTCGGAGACCACCCGACTGGCCCTCACAGGGGTGGACATCGTCCTCAAGGACGGGAGCGCCAAGTTCGCGGCCACCAACGGCTACCGCCTGGCCATCAAGCGGGTCCCTGTGGAAGGTCTGCCCTTGGGCTACGAAGGAACGTTGTTGGTGGACGCTGGGGTCCTCAACGACCTCCACCGGGTCCTGTCGGGGCTGGAGGCCGCGGAGGTCCAGGTGTTCTCCGATGGGCGCCAAGCCCACTTCCTGGCAGGCTCGGTTCTCTTCTCCTGCCGGCTCATTCAGGAGCAGTTCCCTGACTTCGAGCGGGTCATCCCCAAGGACAACGACGTGGGTCTTTACCTCCCGCGGGAGGAGTTCTTGGAGGCCCTGCGGCGGATGGAGATCACCGCGGCCGAGGAATCGGGGGCCGTCACCCTTGAAGTGCCCGCGAGCAAGGATCAGCTGGATGTTTCCTCCGACTCCAAGGACCGGGGAGCCGGCCACGAGGTCCTGCCCTTGGCTAAGGCTGCCCCCAAGCCCATCAAGATCGCGTTCAAGGCGGAGTACCTCATCGACGCGCTCCGCCGCATGGGTTCAAGCCAGGTGGCGTTGTGGCTGGCGGCTTCGGACCGGGCGGGGTTGATCGAGCCCGCGGGGGACATCGCTTCGGGCGACGAGGGGTTCCTCTACGTGTGCATGCCCGTCCGTCTGCTCTAGGGACGGAGCCGGGGATCTAGCGGCTTAGCTGGCGCTGGGCCTCGCGGATGGCCCGGGCCACGGCGTCGGAGACCTTGTCCCCTTGAGGGCCTCCCCCTTGGGCGAACGCGGGTCGGCCTCCCCCTTTGCCCCCCAGCACTTCGGCGCCCAGACGAACGAGGTCCCCGGCAGACAAGCGCGGCTCGTTGACGACCTTGGCCACGAGCAGGCCCCGGCCCCCTTGGTTGGACCCCAGAACCACCGCCCCCCGGCCCAGCCGCTCGGCCAGCGTATCCGCCAGGCGTTTGAGCTCCTCGGCTTCCCCTTCGACCACCGCCCCCAAAAGCTTCACCCCGTCCACTTCCTGGGCACGCCCGAGGAGGTCCAGGGCCTTGGAGCTGGCCAACTGATCCTGCAGTTTGCGCAGGGAAAGGCGAAGGTCCCGGGCCTCCTGGACAAGTTTGTGCACGGACTCCACAACCTCACCCTCAGGGGCTTCCAGGGCTTGGGCCACCTGCCGGCGGTCTGCCCGCACTGTGGCGTAGAACCTGCGGGCCTTCTCGCCCACCAGAACCCGGAGGCGCCTCGTTCCTGCGGCGACCGATTCCTCGGCCACGACGACCACAAGTCCAATCTCCCCTGTCCGGCGGGCATGGGTCCCCCCGCACAGCTCCATGGAAATCCCTGGGACAGAGACCACCCGCACCCGATCCTTCCCTGTGTACTCCTCCTCGAAGTGGGCGAGCGCCCCGCGGGCCTTGGCCTCCTCCAGGGGAAGTTCCTCCACCTGGATGGGCCGGTCCTCCAGCACTCCGGCGAACGCCAGCTCCTCCACGCGCCCGAGCTCCTCCGGGCCCAAAGGGGCAAAGTGGGTGAAGTCGAACCGGAACTCTTCTGGACCCACCCACGACCCAGCTTGAACCACGTGGGGGCCCAGGGCGGTGCGCAGGGCGGCGTGGATGAGGTGTGTGGCGGTGTGGGCCCGCTCAATACCCTTCCGTCGGGCCTCGTCCACCCTCAAGCGGCAGCGGTCCCCCACGCGGAATTCGCCCTCAAGGACGTGGACTTCGTGGAGGGTCCCCTGGGGCGACCTCTGTACGTCCCGGACTTCGGCCCGGCCCAGGCGGGACAGGTTCTCGATCCACCCCGCGTCGGCGATTTGGCCCCCTCCTTCTGCGTAGAAAGGCGTCCGGGACAAGGCGAACTTCCACTCACCCGGGCCAACCTTGTCCACGGGTTTCTCTTTCTCATCCCAGATTGCCTCCAGTGGGCTGTCGCACTCCAGTTCGCTGTACCCCACGAATTGGGTGGACACGACCTTCTCACTTCCACCCCCGGCCTCTACCGCGACCGAAACTGAGCTTCTCGACCGGGTCTTCTGAACTTCCAGTTCCCGTTCGAAGCCAGGCCAGTCCACGTTCAAGCCCATGTCCTTGGCCAGGGCCTCGATGAAGTCCTTGGGGATTCCGTGGGTGTCGTACCACTTGAACACGAGTTCTCCAGGGAGCTCCTGGAGATTCTTGGGCAGGTCCTCCACCAGGCGGCGGAAGGTCTCCCTCCGGCGCCGGAACGTTTCCCCTTCCGCCAGGATTACCTTTTGTACAAGGTTCCGCCGCTCTTGGATCTCGGGGTAGATGGGCCCGAGGGCGTCCACCACCGGGTCCACCAGGTCCACCACCCGGCTTGTGGGAAGTTCCAGCCGCTCAGCCCCCAGAAACAGGCGCATGAACACCTTGCGCAGCACCGATCCCCGGCTGTCTTCGCTGTCGGGAAGTACCCCATCGGAGATCACGAACACGGCGGCCCGCACGTGGTCGGCGAGGAGGTTGCGCCCGGCGAGGTCCTTGTTCTTGGCCAGGGCCTCGATCTGGTCCACGATGGGGCGGAAAAGGTCGGTCTCGAAGTTGGAGTACACGCCCTGGAGAACGGCCGTCATGCGCTCGAGTCCCATCCCCGTGTCGATGTTCTTCTTGGCCAGGGGGCGCAACGTTCCATGGGGTTGGGCCTCGTACTGCATGAACACCAGGTTCCACACTTCGCTCCACCGCCCGCAGTCGCAGCCCGGCTTGCAGGTGGGCCCGCAAGCTGGACGGCCCCAATCCCAGTAAATCTCGGAGTCCGGCCCGCACGGCCCGCTGTCCCCCACCGGCCCCCACCAGTTGTTGTCTTTGCCGAGCCGCACGATCCGCTGGGCGGGCACCCCCACCTCGTCCCGCCAAATGTTGTAGGCCTCCTCGTCCTCTTCGTACACGGAAATCCACAGCCGGTCCTGGGGCAGCCCGAGTTCGCCGGTGAGAAACTCCCAGGCCCAGGTGATGGCCCCCTCCTTGAAGTAGTCCCCGAAGCTGAAGTTCCCGAGCATTTCGAAAAAGGTGTGGTGGTAGGCGGTGGTGCCCACCCGCTCGATGTCTGTGGTGCGGAAGCACTTCTGGCAGGTGGTGACCCGGGGCGTGGGGGGGGGCACTTTGCCCCAGAACACATCCTTGAACTGGACCATGCCCGCGGAGGTGAACAGAAGCGTCCGGTCGTCGGGGACCAGCCGGGACGAAGGAAGGACCGCGTGGCCGCGGGACTTGAAGAACTCGAGGAAACCCCGACGAAGGTCGCTGCTGGTCATGGCTGGATTCTAGCTCGGGCCGGCGGTGAGCTCAGGAGGGCTGCCGTCTCCACAACCTGTGGACCCCCACCCAGGTTCCGAAGCCCACGACCAATGCGATGCTCACCACCTGGGCCGCCGGCCAGGGGCCCAGCATCAGAGCGTCACCCCGGAAAAACTCGATCACAAACCGCACAACGCCATAGGCGATGAAGTACACCGCGGACAGGAAACCGTCCTGGAAGCGTTTCTTCCTCAGCCACCACAGGACCGCGAAGACCAGGAGGTTTCCCAGCGCTTCGTAGAGCATGGCGGGGTGGAGGGGTTGGCCCGGGTACTGCATCCCTGCAGGTGATTGCCGGGGAAACACGATGCCCCAGGGTAGGGTGGTGGGGGTGCCAAACGCGTCCCCGTTGAGGAAGTTGCCGATGCGGCCCAGGACTTGGCCCACCACAAGGGCAGGGACGACGCAGTCCGCCAGGCGCCAAAACGGCACCCTCTTCCAGCGGCTGATGATGACAAGGCCCAGGATGCCCCCGATCAGGCCCCCGTGGATGGCCAACCCCCCGTGCCAGAGCATGGGGATTTCCCAGGGGGCCTGGCGGTACCACTCCCACTGGAAAGCCACGTAGTACAGCCGGGCAAACACGATGGCCAGGGGGATGACCACGAGAAAGAGATCGAGGACGTCTTCGGGCTTGTTGAACAAGTTCTTGCGGCGGGCCTCCCCTCGCACGATGAAGTACCCCAGGATGAAGGAGATGACGTACATCAAGCCGTAGTACCGGATCTCCAACGGGCCTATGCGCACGAGGACAGGATGCATGGAATGGTCACCAAGGTCATTATAATGGGCCGATGCTCTGTAAGCCTCGCCTTTGGGCCGCGATCGCGTCGGCTGTTCTCCTCTGGGTTTCCTTTTTCCCGGGCTGGGGTTGGCTGGTGTGGCTGGGTCCGGGGTTGCTCCTGGCGGCCCTGAGCGGAGCAGGGTGGCGTAAGGGACTGGTCCTCGGGTGGGCCTTTGGGTTCCTGTTCTTTTCTCTGGAGTTCACATCCCTGTGGGCCCTCTCGCCCTTGGTGGGGCCGTTGGTGTTGGCCCTCTGGGTTCTCCTTGCTCTTTACGCCAGCCTGTTCTTCGCGGCCATGGGGGCGGTGGCCGGCCAATGGAGCTCACCTTGGGTGTGGGCTGGGGCCTGGGTGCTGGTGGAAGCTGCCCGGGCCGCCGGGCCCCTGGGGTTCACCTTCGGTTCTGTGCCTCCGGCCCTTGTGGGCTCACCGTTCGTCTCTGCAGCGGCCTGGGGCGGTCCTGGGGTTCTCACCCTGGCCGTGGCTTGGACCGCGGGGTGCTTGGCCCAAGGTGTGAGGTCCTGGCGGTGGCTTCCCGCAGCTGTTGCTGGTCCTGGGATCCTCACCATCCTGGCCTTTCTCCCCAACGGGAGCGAGCCTCGGGCCAGCCTCCACGTTTCCCTTGTTCAGCCCAACATCCCCAAGATCGAGCAGATCGACTACAGTCGCCTCGATGAGCACGAGGCCAAGTACCGACGGCTCCTGGCCCAGCTGCCCGTGCACACCGACCTCATCGTCGTTCCGGAGAACGCTCTTCCTTGGATTCTGGAGGACCCGGAGTACCTGGACCTCTTTGGCTCGGCGGCCCGGGAGGCCAACGCCGTGCTGCTCGTGGGCACGGCGGAGTTCCGCCGGGCGGAAAACCGTTTCTACAACACGGTCCTGGCCTTGGGCGGTGGGGGAGGGGTCATGGGGACCTACTCCAAGGTGCACCTGGTGCCGTTTGGAGAGTACCTGCCCTGGCGCCCGTTCTGGCGCAAGCTCGGCCTGGGGCCCATTGTCGACCGATTCCTTCCCTTGGACCAAACGCCCGGGGAGGCCGTGCGGCCGATTGGTCTCTACGGGGTCATGATTTGTTTCGAATCGACCCTTCCCCAGATCAGCCGAGAGCTTGTGCGGCACGGGGCGCGGATTCTCGTTACCCCCACGAACGACGCCTGGTTCGGGGCGACGCGTCTGTTGTGGGAACACTACGCCCTGGGGGCCCTGCGGGCGGCGGAGACGGGCCGGGTCTTTGTGCAAGCGGGCCAGACGGGCTTCTCCGGCGCGTGGAGCCCTCGGGGCAAGGAGCTCGGGCGCGTTCCTCCGTGGACCGAGGGAACCCTCACCGTAAGAGTCCCCACCTACAGCGGGTTCACGCCCTACGTTCGAACCGGGGACGGCCCGGTTCTGGGCCTGGCGGGCCTGCTGGTGCTCGTGGGGGTGGCCCTGAAAAAGAAGGCCCCGCCCAGGTGAGCGGGGCCCGGAGGTCGGCACAAACGCCCGAATCTAAGGCACGATGATGCCCGGGAGGGTTTCGGTGTCGGTCTGTCCGGCGTCGTCCTTCACGGTCAGGGTCACGGTGTAATCGCCTGCTGCATAGGTGTGGGGGTGGCCAGTCACGGTGAGCGTGGGCGTGCTCAGGCCTGTTTGGGTGAAGCTGGTGTTGTCTCCGTAAGCGATGGTCCATTGCACGATGTTTCGGCCGGGGCCTGCTTGGGCCGTGAAGTCAAAGGTCACCGTGGGAGCCCCGCTTAGGTCAGCTGTGAAGGAGGTAATCTCAGGCGGGGGACTGGTCACGATAACTGTTGCTGTGGCTGTGAGGTTCTGCGGAGGGGTGGAATCATCGGTCACGGTAAGCTTTGCCACGAACTGGCCTGGGTCGCCGTAGGTATGGGAACCCACAATGAAATTCCAAGTTTCGAAGTCGACGCCCGCCCCGTCATCCGGTGTTCCGTCTCCGTCGTAGTCGAGCGCGATGTGCTTGATTCTCCTGCCAGGCGCGGCCGCGATGTTGGCCCAGAAAACCACAGTCAGAGGGGCATCCCCCGAAGCCGGTAGTGCTCCCAGGCTGACCGTGGTTCCCGGTGGGGGAGCGCTCACCGTAATCGTCACTTGGTCGGTGTCTATCTGCCCCCCCGGACCTTGCACAGTCAGTGTGGCCACGTACGTGCCGGCCGCACTGTAGGTGTGCAACACCGGCACAGTGATGTTCGTCCCTGTGTACAGGCCCGAACCATCCCCAAAGTTCAACGAGAAGCTCACGATCTGCCCGGTCGAGCCGGACAGGTCAAACTGAACGCTGAGTGGAGCCACCCCGGAAGTGGGGTTGGCCACAAGCACGGCGTTCAGGGAAGGGAACAGCCAGCCGCAGCCCCCCAAGAGCGCGGCCACCACCAACACAAGGGCGGAACCCCCTACCAATCGTACCTTGAACATACCGACCTCCTTGAGCATAGGCTAGCTTAGACTAGCCGGGCTTCTTTTGTCGCCTAAGGAAGGGAGGAACCCTCAGGGGCCGGATCCGTCCACCCCAGGAGGGACAACTGTCCCCAAAGGCTAGGGAGCTTCCTCGATCGCCACCGTGCGCTTCTCCTCCGCCCAGTGGTGGAGATCGTCGTACACCCGCAGGGTGGCCGTGTACGACCCCCTCTGCGCATAGACGTGGGTGATCGTGCGGGACAGGGTTTGGGGGTGGGGGACGCTGACCGGTTCGGAGTACATTTCGCCGTCCCCAAACCACAGCCGGTATTCCCCCAGCTTGCGCCCGGCCCCTCCGGCCCGGGCCGTGAACCTGAACTGCACCTGGCTCAGTTGGGACACAGTTTGCGGTGCGTCGAAGGTGAGGATCTGCGGGGCAACCGCCGGAGGTGCCGTGACCGTGATCCCCACCTGGGTTGTGGCCGAGCGGGTCCCCTCCTCCACGACCAGGGTGGCCACGTAAGTTCCCGGCTCGGGGTACACGCGGACCACTGTGGCCGGAAGACTCGAACCCGTCTGCAGGGCCACGTTGGCCCCTGGGGTGGTGAACGTGAACGTCGACCCCTGCCGTGTAGCTCCCAGCGTGAACAGGACAGTGAGGGGGGCTGACCCTGAGGTGGGGTTGGCTTGGAGGATGGCCTCCAGCCTCGGTCCCAGAAGGGCGCAGCCCACAAGAAGCCCGGAGCCCAGCACCAGGCCGACCATTGAAAGCTTTCGCATCACGGGAGGTACCTCCTGCCCTGGGGGACTTCGACCCCAGGACGTGTTGATAATACCCGGTGGGGCGCAGGGAGTGCCCCTACGGGGGTTGGCGAAACTCCTCCGGCCCAGGCGTGTATATTGGGGCGGAGGAGGCCGGGTGAGAGATCTGGGCGAGCTCGAGCTGATCCAGCGAAGCCTAGGCGGGGATTTGGAAGCCTGGGGCGAGATCGTCCGCCGGTACAAGGAGGCCGTGTTCGCCGTGACCGTGGCTGTGCTGAGGAATCGTGCCGACGCCGAGGACGCCGTGCAAGAGGCGTTCATCCGTGCTTACCACAAGTTGAGCCACTACGACCTGTCCCGCAAGTTCTCCACCTGGCTGTTTGCGGTGTCGGTCAACGTGGCCAAGAACCTGCGGAGGAAGCGCCGGCCCGATCCTTTGCCCAAGGAAGTGTGGGCCGAGGACCCGGCCCACGCCGCATGGCGCGATGAACTGCAGCACGCCGTGCGGGACGTGGTGTGGTCCCTCCCCGAGGAGTACAGGGTCCCCTTGATCCTGCGGTACTGGCACGAGCTGCCCTTGGAGGAGATTGGGGAGGCCTTGGGCCTTCCTTTGGGGACGGTGAAGACCCGGTTGTTTCGCGCGCGGGCGTTGGTCAAGGCCGCGCTTGTGGAGCGGGGGGTGATTTCCAGTGCCCTTGGATGAAGTGGATCGGCTGATACGGGAAGCGGTGGTGGGGGCCGTGGAGGAGGGGCGGCCTCGCCTGGACGGCCTGGAGAAGAAGGTCCTGGCCCAGCTGGCCCTTCCCCCCAAGTTGCGCCTCACGGAGCGCCTGGTGGGGGCCCTGGGGGCGCCCAAAGCCCGATGGGGGTGGGCGGCGGCCGCTGCGGTCGCCCTCCTCGTCCTGGGCTTTGCACTGGGCCGGTTGTCGGATCAACAACCTCCCCAGATCGCTGGGCTCCCTCCGGCGGCCCCCAACCTGTTTGCTCTGGCGGCACCCGGGGCCCGCACCGTGGCCGTGGTCGGGGACTTCTCCGCTTGGCAGCCCATCCAGCTTTCCGATCCCGATGGGGATGGGGTTTGGGTGGTGACCCTGGCTCTGCCCCCCGGGCGGTACGAGTACGCCTACCAGGTGGACGGGCGCTGGCTGGGCCAGGATCCGTTGGCCGCCGAGTACGTACGGACCTTTGGCGAGTACGTGTCGGTCCGCTACGTGGGGGAGGGCCTGTGAAAAAGCTGCTTCTTGGGGGCGTGGGCTTTGCCCTGCTGGGCTTGGGCCAACTGCCCCCTTCGGTCCCTCCTGCGGACGTGTTGACCTACCTCCAGACAATGGCGATTTCCCCCGAGCTCAAGAACTCGTTTGCCCCCCTTCTGAGTGCGGCCCTCACCACCGGGCGGGCTACCTGTTCAGTCTCCCTCAATTTTCTCCGCCAGCTGTCCGCCCGGTCCCCGGCCGAGGCGGAGGAGTGCATCCTTGTGATTCGAGCCGCCTTGGAACAGGGGTTCATCGTGGACACGGGTACCGGAAGTTCCCTCATGAACCAAGTGCTCAAGCTCCTCCAATTGAAACTCCCTTGGGACCAGCTGATGGCGGACGTGAAGATCAGGTACAACCTGATGGTTGCCACGCGAACGGTGCTGGGCCGGTACGGGGCCGTGGAGCGGACCTCCCTCCAGGTGGGGGAACCGGTGCTGCCCCAGGACCGGCTGGTGCTGGAGCTCGCTTGGGCGGTAGGGGACTACTTGGGACAAGATCCGGTGGCCGTGGAAGCCCAGGTGCGCGGTCGGCTTGTCAACTTGCGGGGCACCGTGCTCCCCCCGAGCACGGTGGACCCTGTGTTGCAGGTGCTGGATGTGGAGATGGTGCAAGCCATCAGGGTGTTGGCCTTTACACTCCAAAGGAGGTAGTGGATGACCAGGAAGATCGTGCTGCTGTTTCTCGGATTGAGTTTGGGCCTGGCTGGATGGGCCCAGGTGGAACCCCTGGGGATCATCGTGGAACCGCCCACGGAGACAGGGCTTCGAGTCAACATTTGGACGGACAAACCCGTCTACGCGGTGGGGGAAACGGTGCGCATCTCGTTCAGCCTCAATCGCGCGGCCTACGTGTACATCTGGGACATCCAGCCGGATGGGAAGGTGACCCAGATCTTCCCCAACCAATACGAAACGGGGAACTACTTCCCGGCGGGGACGCACACGATCCCCAGCCCCGGGCGGGGGTACACCTTCCGGGTCCAGCCCCCGATCGGGACGGAGTGGCTTCAGATCATGGCCACCACGGTGCCCATCCCTTGGTTCAGTGGGTACTCGCCCACGGATCCTTTCCCGTCGCTCGGCAGCGAGCCCTTGGGGTGGCAGCAGCAGGTGGAGGCCCAAATCTTGGGACTTGTCCCTGAGCCTACCCAGCGGGCCTTTGATTTCACCTCGTTCGAGATCGTCATGGGGCCGGCTCCCTCGTACGGGACGCTGGACGTGCGCACCACGCCCTCGTTGGCCAAGCTCTACGTCAATGGGGTGTTCCGGGGCTACACCCCACGGTCAATCAACTTGGTGCCTGGCTTCCACGACGTCCTCATCCGCAAGGCCGGGTACCGGGATTACACCGCCCAGGTGTACATCATCGCTGGGCGCACGCGGACCTTGGAGGTGGTGCTTACCCCCACCGCGCCGGTGGTGAACCAGCCCCCGGTGGCCCAGTTCACCTTTGCCCCCCCATCCCCGGTGGCCGGGCAACCCGTACAGTTTGACGCCTCGGCGTCCTACGATCCCGATGGGGCAATTGCCAGCTACGCCTGGGACTTCCAAAACGATGGGATTGTGGACCGAACTGGAGTTACGCCCACATGGACCTTTACTGCTCCCGGCACCTACCAGGTGAAGCTCACGGTCACAGACAACCGGGGGGCTACGGGCTCCATCACCCGCCCGGTCACCGTGCAGGTGGCGAACCGCCCGCCCACAGCGAGCTTCGTGTTCAGCCCCTCGTCCCCCCGGCCGGGGGATTGGGTCCGCTTCGACGGAACGGCTTCCTCGGACCCCGACGGCACGATCGTGAACTACCAGTGGGACTTCCAGAACGATGGGACCTTTGACGCCACCGGATCGATCGCCTTCTTCCAGTACGCCGCCCCCGGCACGTACACCGCCCGCTTGGTGGTCACGGACAACCTCGGTGCCACGGGGAGCACGACCCGCCCGGTCACGGTGAGCCCCCTGGCCGTGAACCAACCCCCGGTGGCGCAATTCTCATACACCCCCACGAACCCGGTAACGGGCACCGCGGTGACCTTCAACGGCACAGCCTCCTACGACCCGGACGGGGCCATTGCTGCCTTCGCTTGGGATCTCAACGGCGACGGGGCAATTGACCGCAGTGGGCCGGTGGTGACCTGGACTTACACTGCCGCCGGAACGTACACCGCCACGTTGTACGTCACCGACAACCTGGGCGCTGTGGGGCAAGCGAGCCAGCTTGTGGTGGTGTCGGTGGTGGGCATTCCCGGGATGCCCCCCATGGGCAGCATCCCCGGCATCTACGTGTGGGGCACGGACACCTGGAACGTCACGGTCAACGGTTCCCCCACTTGGGTCACGCCCCGGGGCTACCGCCTCGAGCTCCGCACCGACGGCCGGTTCATCAACGTGCGCACCGAGCCCGGTCCGGTGCCGCTGGGGTTGGTACCTGAGCCGGTGAGCGAGGGTTGGCGGCTTGTGCTCGAGGGCGCGGTGACCTCGGGCCGAATCACCTATTCCTTCCAGGTGAGCGGGGCCAGCTCCATCTACATGGACCTGCGGCTGGACATGGACGGGGATGGGACGCCGGACCGCTCGCCGGGGTTTGTGCGCCTGCGCCAGAACATGGTCAATCCGCCCACGAACCCCCTGGTGGTGGGCGTGCCCGAGGGGTACACGGGGGCGCTCATCCCCAGCCTGAACTTCCGGATCGGGACGGCTCTTTCCTACACGGAGTTCGTGCGGATCGTGTTCTGGCAGACCACGATCGGGGCCCTGGAAGGGATGTAGACCGGTACCTTGGGATAAGCGAGGGGCCCGGACTCCCCGGGCCCCTGTTGTTGCAGGGGTCGGTCGACCATGAACCCCCTCTTCCCCGGTCGGCCTTGTCCTGCTAGAATGGTGGCAACCTCAAACTCGGGCGAGGAGGTGGTGAACCGGGAGAACCAAGCGCAGGCTGCAAGTTCGGGTGGTTTCGTACTCAAATCCAAAGGAGGTAACGGAAAATGAGGAAGCTTGGTATTCTCTTGGCTGTTGCGGTGGGACTGATGGGGTTGGCCCAGACGCCCAAGCTGGGCGGCGAATTGGTGATCGCTTTCGGAACGGATCCGGAATCCCTTGACCCCAACAAGATTACCTCGGCTCCGGCGGGGATGGTCCTCACCCATGTGGCGGAAACGCTTCTCACCATGGACGAGAACCTTGAAATCCGGCCCTTGCTGGCGCAGAGCTGGAAACTTGCTGAAGACGGCCGCTCCTTGACCCTGTACCTTCGCAAGGGGGTGAAGTTCCACGACGGAACTCCCTTCAACGCCCAGGCCGTCAAGGACAACCTTGAGCGTTTCCGCAAGGCCACCTTCGCCTTCCTGCTGTTCCCCCGCGTCCAAACCATCGACATCGTGGACGAGTACACGGTGGTCCTCAAGTTGGACATGCCCTTTGCCCCCATTCTTTCCCACCTCACCCACAACTTCGTGGCCCTCGTGAGCGCCAAGCAGATTGCCGCGGTGGGGGATAAGGAGATCATGGACCCCGTGGGCACGGGCCCGTTCAAGTTCGACAAGTGGGTCCGGGGCGAGTACGTGCGCATCGTGAAGAACCCCGACTACTGGGGCGACAAACCCTACCTCGATGCGGTCAAATTCCAGGTGGTACCCTCCGACGCCACGCGGCTGGTGCTTCTGGAGACGGGACAGGTCCACGCCATCATGAGGGTGCCCCCGCTGGAGGCGCCCCGGCTTCGGGGGGTGAAGGGTGCAGAGGTTGTGAAGCTGCCCAGTGTGCGCACAATCTACATCGCCTTCCACTACCAGCGGGCTCCGTTCACCGACGTCCGCGTCCGCCAGGCCTTCAACTACGCTGTCGACAAGGAAGCCATCGTGGAGACCATCCTTGGTGGGGCCGGTGGGGTTTCCGATGCCCCGATCATGCCTTTGATCTTTGGGTACGCCAAACAGAAGCGCTATCCCTACGACCCCGAGATGGCCAAGAAGCTTCTGGCCGAGGCCGGCTACGCCAAAGGGCTGAAGATCAAGTTCTATCACCCCACCGGGCGGTACATGATGGACGCCGCCATCGCTCAGGCTGTCCAGGCTTACCTTCGCGACGTGGGGGTGGAAGTCGAGCTCATCACCATGGAGTGGGCAGCCTACTTGGCCTTCCTCCGCAAGCCCGTGGAGGAGTCGGGCTTCGACATGTTCATGCTGGGGTGGGGCTGCGTGACTCTCGACGCGGACTACGGCCTGTTCCCCTTGTTCCACACCAGCGAGTGGGCGCCCAAGGGGTCCAACCGCAGCTTCTACAGTCACCCCACGGTGGATGCTCTTCTCGAGAAGGCCCGGGTGACGGTCAACTACGAAGCCCGCAAGGCTCTGTATGCTGATCTGATCGCCTTCCTGTGGCAAGACGCGGGCTGGCTGTTCCTCCACTACGAGGAGCAGATCAACGCCCAGCGCACGACGGCCAAGGGCTTGATCCACCACCCGCGGGAGTACATCTTGGCCCACAAGGCCTGGCTCGATCGGTAATCCGGAAGGGGGGCCTCCTTGAGAGGCCCCCCTTTTCTCTTATCCTTGCCGACCGATGATCCAGTACGCCATTCGCCGCCTCCTCCTGGCCGTACCCACCCTTCTGGGGGTTAGCATGCTGGTGTTCGGTATCCTGCGGATGCTCCCAGGGGACCCGGCCACGGCGATGGCGGGCGTCCACGCCACGCAGGAAGTGGTGGAAAGAATCCGCGCCGAACATGGCCTGGACAAGCCGATCCACCTCCAGTACCTGGGGTTCATGAAGGACCTGTTCCGCGGGAACCTTGGGAAGTCCATTCGCACAGCGCTTCCGGTGACCACGGAAGTGGTAAGCCGGCTGATTCCCACTTTGGAGCTCACAGCCGTGAGCATGGTGTTGGCGGTGTTGTTGGGGGTGATCGTCGGGGTCATCTCAGCGGCGAAGCCCTACACCGTGTTTGACTACGGGAGCATGTTGGGGGCCTTGGTGGGCCTGTCGGCGCCCGTATTCTGGCTGGGCCTCATGCTGATGTTGCTTTTCTCCCTCCAGCTTGGGTGGCTTCCTGCAGCCGGGCGAGGCGACTTTCGCTATCTCATCCTTCCTTCGGTGACGCTGGCGGCCTCTTCGGTGGCCCTTATTGCCCGCTTCACCCGGTCGACCATGCTGGAAGTGCTTCGGTCGGAGTACATCGCCACTGCCCGGGCCAAGGGGCTTCGCGAGAACCGGGTCATCCTCCGCCACGCCCTCAGCAACGCCATGATCCCCATCCTCACCATCATCGGCCTGCGGTTCGGAGCTCTTCTCTCCGGAGCTGTGCTCACCGAGAACGTGTTTGCCTGGCCCGGCGTTGGCCGTCTGGTGGTGGACTCCATTTCTGCCCGGGACTATCCCGTGGTCCAGGGGGCTGTGTTGATGATTGCTGTATCGTTTGTGTTCATCAACTTGGTGGTGGATTTGCTTTACGGCGTGGTCAACCCGCGCATTCGTTACGACTGAGCCCATGCTGAAGAGACTGGTCAAGCACAAACTGGCGATCCTGGGAGCCCTGATCGTTGTGGCGTTCCTGGTTGCAGCGGCCTTTGCCCCCTACCTGGCCCCGCGTGATCCGTTGAAAAGCTCCCTCCGGGAGGCCCGGAAACCGCCTTCACCCACATATCCCTTGGGAACGGATCATCTGGGACGGGACCTGCTCAGCCGCATCATCTTTGGAACCCGTGTTTCTTTGCTCATGGCGGTGATCTCGGTGGGGATCGGTCTGGCGGTGGGTACCCCGGTGGGGGCTCTGTCCGGGTTCTACGGGGGCGCTACGGACATGGTCACCCAGCGGATCGTGGACATCATGATGGCTTTCCCGGGGATCCTTTTGGCCATCGTCGTCGTGGCCGTGTTGGGGCCAGGTCTGTGGAACGCCATGCTTGCTGTGGGAATCTCCTTTGTCCCTACCTACGTGCGTGTGGTGCGGGGGGCGGTGTTGGAGCTGCGGGAGCGCGAGTTTGTGGAAGCTTCCCGGGCCACAGGGGCCAGCGGCCTCCACATCATTGTTCGCCACATCATGCCCAACTGCATTGCCCCCATCATTGTTCTGTCCACGCTGCAGATGGCCTCGGCCATTCTGTGGGCGGCCGGCCTAGGGTACCTTGGGCTGGGAGCTCAACCCCCCACCCCCGAGTGGGGGGCCATGTTGGGCGAGGGGTACAACTACGGGATGATTCGCGTAGCTCCCCACGTCACGATCTTTCCCGGGGTGGCCATCGCTTTGGCCGTGCTGGGGTTCAACCTCTTGGGCGACGGCCTCCGCGACGCCCTGGACCCCCGCCTCCGCGGCCGCCTCTAGCCCCTCCAGACACCTTTCCTTGGCCGAAGCTTCGGGCCCCCGGTAGACTCCTTCCCGGGTGAATGCCATGGACAACTGCATCATCGATGTGTGGGCCCGAGAAGTTCTTGACTCCCGGGGCAATCCCACTGTGGAAGTGGAGGTCCTGCTGGAGGACGGGACCATGGGGCGGGCCGCAGTGCCCTCGGGGGCGTCCACGGGAACCCACGAGGCTCTAGAGCTGCGGGACGGGGGCCAGCGGTACGGGGGCAAGGGCGTGCAAAAGGCAGTTCAGAACGTGAATGAGACGATCGCCCCCGAGATCGTGGGCATGGACCCCCTCTGGCAAGAGGAGATCGACGAGGTCCTCCAGGACCTGGACGGGACCCCGAACAAGGCCCGACTGGGGGCGAACGCCATCCTGGGGGTGTCCTTGGCCGTGGCCCACGCGGCTGCAGCCTCCCTGGATTTGCCCTTGTTCAAGTACTTGGCCGGGGTCCGTACAGGCAAGATGCCCATCCCCCTGATGAACGTGATCAACGGGGGTGCGCATGCCGACAGCAATTTGGCCATCCAGGAGTTCATGATCGTCCCTGTGGGGGCCTCCACCTTCGCTGAGGCCCTGCGCATGGGGGCCGAGGTGTTCCACACCCTGAAGAAGGGGCTGGCGGCGGCCGCCTTCAACTGGGGCCCATGGGAAGGCGGCATGGTGACGCCTTCTCTGCGCAAGGTGTTCCAGGACGAAGGGGTCGGGCTGATTCCGTTGCGCGAAGGCGGGAAGTTCTTTGTTGCCGAACTTGGTGCTGGTGGTCGCGAAGATGTTGAGATCGTCGTCGGCGAATCTTTGCCGACCAACGCTCCGTCACCCGTGAAGGCCCCCCCGCGCCTCAGCACCGAATCGATTCTGGCAGGTTCGCAGACGGGGTCGGCGTTGCCGCCTAATACGGCGGGTAAACGCTTTTTCTCCGCCTATGAACACAAGTTGTCGCTGTT